>JABAOE010015764.1_pt2 | contig 28232 bp, 22 predicted proteins | sample 7062141 | NCBI WGS metagenome assembly JABAOE01 (sample SAMN14538627, study PRJNA623070) | marine sediment metagenome | biome: marine biome [ENVO:00000428]; feature: marine pelagic biome [ENVO:01000023]; material: deep marine sediment [ENVO:00002113] | place: India: Gulf of Khambhat ...
GGAGCGCACCGGCAAGACCTCAAGTCCTCTGGCGCTGATCATCGCGCCGACGCGCGAACTCGCGATCCAGATCCACGCCGATGCCCGGGTGCTCGGCCGGGCAACCGGCTTCGAGATGCAGGTCGTGTTCGGCGGCGCGGATTATGACAAGCAGAGGAAGTTACTCGCGGACGGTGTCGACATACTGATCGGGACTCCAGGCCGCCTGATCGACTACTACAAGCAGGGCGTGTATCACCTGCAGAACATACAGGTCATCGTGCTCGACGAAGCCGACCGGATGTTCGACCTCGGCTTTATCAGGGACATCCGCTACATCCTTCGCCGTCTGCCGCCGCCGGACAAACGACTGAACCTCATGTTCTCTGCGACGCTCAACCAGCGAGTGCTGGAACTGGCCTACGAGCACATGAACGAACCGGAGACCGTACAGATCGATCCCGACAAGGTCACGGCCGATCTCGTCACGCAGAGCGTTTACTACCCAAGCAACGAAGAGAAAGCGCCCTTGCTGATAGGGCTGCTGCGCGAGATGGACGCGATCCGGACGATGGTCTTCGTGAATACGAAACGTGAAGCGGACTATCTGTCGCGCCTGCTGCAGCACAACGGCTTGAACGCGCAAGCGATCTCGGGCGACGTCCCGCAGCGGAAGCGGATCCGAATGCTGCGCGAGTTCCAGTCCGGCGATCTGCCCGTGCTGATTGCAACGGACGTCGCATCGCGGGGCCTGCACGTGCCGGACGTGAGTCACGTCATCAATTACGATTTGCCGCAGGATCCCGAAGACTATGTGCACCGGATCGGTCGGACCGCGCGCGCGGGCGCGACCGGCGATGCGATCAGTTTCGCGTGCGAGACCTATGCGTTCACGCTGCCCGAGATTGAAAAATTCATCGGACACCGGATTCCGATGGGCACGATCGACCTCGGGGAATTGCCCCCGGTGGAGCGACCGCCCCCGCGTCCGTGGCGCAAGACCGGAACACAACGTCGCGGCGGTGGCACCAGATCCGGCCCACCAAAACGGCAGGAAGCGACACACGCCGAAAAGGCGGCCGAGGGTGGCGCCAAAAAGAAGCGCCGGCGGCGTGCTCGCAAACGCAAGAGCGGCGGCGGACCGGGCGGACCTAAAGCAGACTGACCACGCCCCGCACGCCGCGGTGACGGCTGGGATCCCTGGCCGGCAGGCGCGTATCCGGCCGCGTCACCGCGACGACCTGTCGGATGCCGAAACGGTCGGCCGCATCGAGGACCGGCAGGCTATCGTCGACGAACATCGTCGTCGCAGGGTCGAGATCGAGTCTTGACTGCAGCCGCGACCAGAATTCGTCTTCCTCCTTGGCGAAGCCGATCGCGTGGGAAGTCACGAAACCGTCAAAGTAGCGATCGAGACCCGCGACCGCCCTCTTGACGGCGAGCGTCTCGCCATGCGCGTTGGTCACGAGGATAACCCGAGTGTCCGACCTCGCCAGTTCGACCAGGAAATCACGCGCGCCCGGCAAAAAGCGAATACGCTGACTGCTGGCGACCTTGAGCGCCTTCAGATCGAGTCCGAGTTCGTCGGTCCAGTAGTCGAGGCAATACCACTCGAGCCTGCCCTCCACCCTGGCATAGCGTTCGAACACTTCGTCGCGTGCCTTCCCGTGGCTTCGGCGACGCGCGCGCGCAAAGCAGCGCGGTACCAGCTCCCGCCAGAAATAGTGATCGAATGCGAGGTCCAGCACGGTACCATCCATGTCGAGCAGGACCGTCCCGTATTGCCGCCAGTCGATCGTCATGCTGTTATAGTGCCGATCGCCAATTACACGCACAACCGATAACGACTCGACCCAAGTCATGCATTCCGACCTCGCGAGATTGACCCAAGCCGCGGTGGCGATTGCCCGGCGCGCCGGACAAGCGATCCTGCACATTTACGAGTCAGAGTTCGATGTGGAAAAGAAGGCGGACAACTCGCCGCTGACCGCGGCGGACCGGGCATCGCATCAGCTGATCTGCGCGGAGCTCGGCGAGCTGACCGCCGGTGTGCCGATCTGGTCGGAGGAGTCCGCGGCGATATCTTTCAACGCGCGCTCGCTGTGGACGGAGTTCTGGTTGGTCGATCCACTCGACGGTACGAAGGAGTTCATCAAGCGGAACGGCGAGTTTACGGTCAACATCGCTCTGATCCAGGATAACGAGCCGGTGCTCGGTGTTGTGCATGTGCCGGTGCACGACCGCGTCTACTTCGGCTACCGGCGCGGCGGTTCGTTTCTCGCCGAGCGGGACGGTCATCCCGAGTCGATCGCCGCGGCGAAGCAAGCTGCGTGGCCGAGGCGTGTCGTCGGCAGCCGCTCGCACCGCGGCAGCTCGCTGGAAGGGTATCTGGCGCGGTTGGGCGAACACATCATGGTGCCGATGGGCAGCTCGCTAAAGATATGCCTCGTCGCAGCAGGAGACGCCGATGTCTATCCGCGCCTCGGGCCGACATCGGAGTGGGACACGGCGGCCGCGCAGGCTGTCGTCGAGAACGCCGGCGGCCACGTCGTGGACCTGGACGGCAAGCGGCTTATGTACAACATGAAGCCCGACCCGCTGAACCCGTCATTTATCGTGTACGGCGACGAATCGGTCGACTGGATCGGCTTTGCCGCCGACCATTGACCCTGCCGCTCGGGCCACCATCCTGCTACAATACACAAGTTAGCGGCCCGCGAGGTCCTGACCAGCTCGTCCGGCCGGACATCTTACGAACCAGTATCGCGAGGATAATGGACAACGTAGTCAACCACGCCTTCGGCAACCGCACCCAGCTCAAGGAATTGCGCATCAAACATCGAGATCTCGATGTCGCCATCACCGAGCTTTCACAGATCCCCCACGTAGACCAGCTGCGAATCAGACGCCTCAAGAAAGAGAAACTGCGTCTCAAGGACATGATCCATCAGCTGGAAAGCGGGATCGTGTCGGACAGCTAGACCCGGGCATTCGGGCAGTCCGACAGCGGGTACGGTTGCCGGGTGGAGCAGCCTCTGCCACCAACCCGACGTCAAGCGCGTCGAACGGCGCGCGGACGAGTAGCGGCGAACACCTGATCAACTGTCGGGAAACCTGACACTCTCGAAAATTCCGTAAGGCGCTGTTTTACAGCGCACTTTGCCCCGCGCGCCCTGCCGGACGCGCCCCTTCGCCCGTGCGGACGTCGGAACAGCTTACAGTCGCCGCCGCTGCCGGTACGGGGCCATGGCGATTCCGATAGAACGCGATCCCGTGAGCCGCCAGATTTTGTGGAGCGCGTCACAGTTTTTTCGGCGCCTGCGATCTTCTGTCAAAAGGCGTGAGGCGCCGGCCAATATTGGCATGCTTGATGCAACTCTCTAAGTTGACAACGCAACACGCAACCCCACAGCCTGAACAACAACAATAAACATCAGGCAAATAAGAAAAATAACAAAATAGTTCCAGCGCCCATCCACCGCCCCGCCCAGGGGCGGTTTTTTTATGCGTCCGCGCGCGTTACTTTGGCGCGCTTACGCGTTATCGTCGCACCATGACTGCTGCGCCGCCGCTCGACCCTGCCCAGCGGGTTGCGATATTCCTGGATTTCGATGGCACCTTGGTGCACATCGTCGATCGGCCGGATCTGGCCCACGTTCCCCCGAGCCTGCTGGCGACGCTCGAGGAGGTCTACGAGGCCCTGGACGGGGCACTGGCGCTCGTGACGGGCCGCCCGCTCGCGGACCTCGACAAGTTACTCCAACCGCTGCGGCTCCCGGCAGCCGGCGCACACGGCATGGAGTTTCGGGATTCGACCGGCGTCGTCGAATCGGTGGCGGCGAGCCCACTGCCGGACTGGGTCCGTGCGGAGGCGGCGGCGGTGGCACAGTTGAATCCGGGGTTGCTCATGGAAGACAAGGTCCACGGCGTGGCGCTGCATTTCCGCCAGGCACCCTCACTGGAGGAACGGGTGCGCGAGGAGATGCAGCGGATCGTGGCCAGGCTGGGAGTGGATTTTGTGATCCAGGAGGGCAAGATGGTCGTCGAGCTGCGGCCGGCCTGCGCGAGCAAGGGAACCGCCGTCATCAGGTTTATGTCGCGACCCCCCTTTGCGGGCCGGGAGCCGGTCTTCATAGGCGACGATGTGACGGACGAGGATGCATTTCGGGTGGTCAACGACATGGGCGGCCGTTCCATAAGGGTCGGCGAGCCGGCCGCCGACTCTGCCGCGCGCCACGAACTCGCGGACGTCGGGGCCGTGAGGAGCTGGCTGCTGCCGCTGACTCGGCGGACCCGACACGCAACGCGCAGGAGCCAGCCGTGACATCACTCAACCTGGCCGTTATCGGGAACTGTCAGATCGGCGCCCTGATCGACCAACGCGCCACCATCAACTGGGCCTGCGTGCCTCAATTCGATAGCAACCCGGCATTCTGCAGCCTGCTGATGCCCGACGACCCGAAGCCCGTCCGCGGTTTCTATCAGATCGAACTGGTGGATTTCGCGCGCTCGGAACAGCAATACATCCGCAACACCGCGATCGTGCAGACCACGCTCTATGACAAAAACGGCTGCGCCGTCCGGATCACCGACTTCGCTCCCCGCTTCAACATGTTCGGCCGGGTCTACCATCCGGTGATGCTGATCAGGACGCTGACCCCCGTGAATGGCTGGCCGCGGATCACCGTTCGGCTCCGGCCCGCATCGGAGTACGGGGCCAGGGATCCGGAAATCACGCACGGCAGCAATCACATACGCTATGTGATGCCCGAATTCGTGCTGCGGCTGACGACCGACGTTTCGCTGACGGCGCTGCTCGAGGAAAACACGTTCACGCTCACCGAGGCCAAACACCTTGTCCTCGGCAACGATGAGAGTATCCCCGAGTCGGTCGACAAACTGACGCGCGAGCATTTCGGAGAGACGAAGAGCTACTGGCAGAACTGGGTGCGGGGACTCGCAATACCTTATGAATGGCAGGAAGCCGTCCTCCGCGCGGCGATTACGCTAAAGCTCTGTACCTTCGAAGATACCGGCGCAGTCATCGCCGCGATGACGACCTCGATCCCCGAAGCGGCTAACAGCGGGCGCAACTGGGATTACCGCTACTGCTGGCTACGCGACAGCTACTTCACGATCCAGAGTATGAATACCCTGGGCGCCACGAAGACGATGAGCGCATACCTGCGCTACATCCTGAACGTGTCCTACGATTCGGCAGAATCACTGCAACCGGTCTACGGAATCACGGGAAAGGCGCAGCTGGCCGAACGGCAGGTCGACAGCCTGACCGGCTATCGCGGCATGGGCCCGGTGCGGGTCGGCAACCAGGCATACGAGCAGATTCAGAACGATGTGTACGGCGCCGTCGTGCTCTCCGCGACTCAGTATTTTTTCGATCACCGGGTGCCGGAACCGGGCACCGTCGAGAACTTCGAGCGGCTGGAGTTGCTCGGCCAGAAGGCTGCCGAACTGTTCGACCAGCCCGACGCCGGACTATGGGAGTATCGCGGGCGGAAACGCGTGCATACGTTTTCGAGTGTGATGTGCTGGGCTGCCTGCGATCATCTCGCCAAGATATCCGTGCGACTCGGCCTCGAGGATCGGTCCAGGTACTGGCAGGATACGGCGGACCGCATTCACGGAACCATCTGCGAGCGCGCCTGGGACGAGAAGCAGGGAACCTTCACGGAGAGTTTCGGCAGGCCGGAGCTCGATGCCAGCATGCTGCTGCTGAACCACCTCGGCTTCCTCGAGGCAGACGACCCTCGCTTCCTCAGCACGATCGCCGCGATCGAGTCGCAACTGCGCCGCGGCGATCACTTGTTTCGTTATGGCGTCGCGGATGACTTCGGCGAGCCCGAGAATGCCTTCAATATCTGCACATTCTGGTATATCGACGCGCTGGCCGCGATCGGCCGAACCGAAGAGGCCCGAGAATTGTTCGAGAAGATGCTGGCCTGCCGGAATAGCCTCGGACTTTTGTCGGAAGACCTGGATCCGAATACCGGAGAGTTGTGGGGGAACTTCCCGCAGACCTACAGCATGGTCGGCATCATCAACGCGGCACGCCGCCTCAGTATCTCGTGGGACGAGGCGTTATGACGCGACTCGTCGCAGTATCGAATCGCGTCGCCCGGCCGACCGGCGACATGAAATCCGCAGGCGGCCTGGCGGTCGGGGTGCTGTCTGCGCTGGAAGAGTACGGCGGTATCTGGTTCGGCTGGAACGGCAGGACGACGCCCGGCGAACCAGGCGACCCCAAGCTCGAGCAAAGCGGCAAGATCACTTACGCCACCATCGACCTGAACGAACGGGCGTACGAGCTGTACTACAACGGTTTCAGCAACACGTCCTTGTGGCCCGTGTGCCACTACCTGCTCGGATACTTCCGCTTCGACCGGCGCGAATACGAAGGTTACCTGCGCGTTAACGGCCTGTTTGCGCGCAAGCTGCTGCCGCTGCTCGAGCCCGATGACATTATCTGGGTTCACGACTACCACCTGATTCCGCTCGCGTCGGAACTTCGTCGGGCCGGCGTCGCGAACCCGATCGGTTTCTTCCTGCATGTGCCATTCCCGGATATCGAGGTCTTTCGCGTGCTGCCGGTTTACCAGGAACTCTTGCGCGCATTGTGTGCATACGACGTCGTCGGTGTGCACACGCCGGGCGATCTGCGCTCTTTCGACGAGGCGATCTCGGAGCGCGAGCTCGGCGGCCTGGCATCGGCAAACCGCCGCCGATCATCCGCGCCGCCCTACGTGATGGCCGACGTCTTTCCAATCGGCGTCGATGTCGACGGCTGTCAGCAACTCGCACTCAACACCGTCGGGGCGGACAAGACTGAACGCATGGTCCATCACCTGCACGGTCGGGACCTGATCATCGGCGTCGACCGGCTGGACTACAGCAAGGGGCTAGAGGAACGGTTCCGCGCGGTCGGCAAGCTGTTCGAGAACTACCCGGCGACGCGGGGCCAGGTTTCATACATCCAGATCGCGCCGAAAACCCGCGCCGGCGTGCGCGCGTACAAGGAAATCCGGCACGCCCTGGAGCAGGCGGCGGGCGAGATCAACGGTCGCTATGCGGACATCGACTGGGTCCCGATACGCTACCTCAACCGCGCGTTCGACCGGGGAACGCTGATGAGCTTTTTTCGCGAAGCGACGATCGGACTGGTCACCCCGGTGCGAGACGGCATGAACCTGGTCGCAAAGGAGTTCATCGCGGCGCAGAATTCAGAGACTCCCGGCGTCCTCGTGCTGTCGAAACTGGCGGGCGCGGCATATGAACTGAGCGAGGCCGTGCTCGTCAACCCCTACGACATCGACGGCGTCGCGGACGGCATCCACAAAGCGCTCCACATGCCGGTCGAGGAACGCCGCGAGCGGCACGCGAGCATGATCGCGACACTGAGGCAAAACAGTATCACCGCGTGGCGCACGCGGTTCATCGAGGCACTGCTCGAGGCGCGCCAGCGACTCGAGGCATGAGCTGTCTGCTCGCCGACGTCGGCGGCACGAACACCCGTTGTTCGGTAACGGGAGACGACGGGAAACCCGGTCCAGTGCGCGAATTCACGAACCGGGAGTTCGACTCCCTGGAAGCGCTGCTCGGTCACTTCGTCGGGTCGCTGCCGCCGGCCGAGCGTCCCGTCGACGGCGCGCTGGCCATCGCGGCGCCAATTCGCGGCGACGAGGTGCAAATGATCAACATCGACTGGCGTTTCTCGATTACCGCGGTTCGCGAAGCACTCGGGTTGAGCAACCTTTACGCGCTAAACGACTTCGAGGCGCTGGCGTATTCCCTTCCGGACCTGCACGTCGACGAACTCGTGCCCATCGGCGGGGGGCGTGCCATCGACGGCAAACCAAAAGGCGTCATAGGGCCCGGCACCGGGCTCGGGGTCGCCAGCCTGGTGCCCCGCGATGGCCAGTGGATCGCGATCGGCGGTGAAGGCGGCCACGTCACGCTGCCGGCCACCGATGAGCGCGAAGCCGGCGTGATAGGGCAGATACGCGAAGAATTCGGCCATTGCTCGGCGGAGCGGCTCATATCGGGTCCCGGGCTCAGACTGCTGCATCGGGCGTTGCACGGCGGCGCGGCTCTCGATGCGGCCAAAATCGCCGCCCTCGCCGATCGGAATGATAGAGATGCGTGCGAAACGTTCGAGCTCTTCTTCCGGCTGCTAGGTACCGTCGCCGCCAACCTCGCGCTGACGATCGGTGCGTTCGGCGGCATTTACATCGGTGGCGGCATCGCGCCGCGCCACCGGGAGCGTTTCGTCGCGTCGGGGTTCCGCGAACGCTTCGAGGCGAAAGGCCGCTACCGCGACTACCTGAAATCGATTCCGACCTGGCTGATCGTCTCCCGCCAGCCCACGTTGATCGGCCTCGCGGCCGTCGCACGGCGCTCGGGTGGGAGATCCTGAGGCATGCTGCACCAGCTGAAGTCGCTGCTGCGCGACGGGCTGGGTCTTCCGCCGGTTGCCGTGCACGTCGCCGTGGGCCTGGTCGCGCACCTCATGCTGAACCTGCTGCTGCGCAAGTCGGCGACGTCCGCATGGGGCCTGCTAGCGCCGCTGCTGATCGGCATCGCAGTGGAATCCTGGGAGATCTGGATTCAGTATCGAGAAGTCGGGTTGACGGCCGCCGGCAACGATCCCGTCTTGGTGATATTGGCGCGTCATGCGCTGGACGTCGTCGCGATGCTCGCCGCGCCCACCCTGCTGGTCGTCGCGGGCGCGCTATCGTCGCGAGCCTGACACCATTCGCGCAGGCGCGGCCTACGCCGCATCCAGTCGCTGGAGAAATTCGGCGAACAGGCGGTCAATCTCGTCAAGATTCGATGTCAGGCGATGGTCGCTGTCGAGTAACACGACCCTGGCCCCGGTCGCCTCACCATATTTTACGCTGCCGGCATACGGCACCACGTCGTCCCGCCAGCCATGCACGATGAGTGTCGGGCAGGCAGGCAGAGTTTCCGGCATGTATTGTTCGTAGCCCGGTATGAATAGCGCCGGCGCCAACAGGAACAGGCCGCGTGCGGCGACGCGCGACGCGGCCGCCGTGGCGACATATCCGCCCATGCTGCTGCCGTACAGTGCCGCGGGCTCACCGTGTTGCTCGCACCACGCGATGCATTTCTCGACCCGCTGCAGTGGGTCGCCCATGCCCTGATAGTCCAGCGACTCGACCTCCCAGCCCGCCGCGCGCGCCGTGGCGGCGAGCCTGGATATCTTCGTGCCCCATGGCCCGCTGTCCTGCCCATGAGAAAAACATACCGCTCCCCGACTCACGATGATTCTTCCTCCGCGTCAGTCTTCGCCCGGTGTGCCGGTTTCGTGCAGGTCACCGAAGGCGGCGGGACCCCAGACCAGCTCGTCGATATCCGGCTCCCACCGATAACGACGCATGTCGACTCGGCCTTCGTTGACCACAACGCCCTCGTCTCGCAGGCGACGAATTTGCTCCGCCCGCGCGCGGCTGCCGCGCGGAATCGATATCCTGCCCTGCGCGTTTAGCACCCTATGCCAGGGCAGCGAGGCCCGATCGGGTGCCTGACCGAGCGCCCACCCGACCATGCGTGCGCCACGCCCGACCCCCGCGAGTTCCGCGATCTGACCGTAGCTGGCTACGCGCCCGCATGGAATCGCGGCTACCACGTTCCAGATTCGCGGATAGGATTTGCGACTCGTTCCGATCATGGATGATCGATGACCTCTCTCGTCGTCATGCTACATTAGTTCGATGCCGTCGGCGCCGGACAGTAACAACGAGAGCGATACCTACCCCACCGGCTGGCAGTTCTGGATCGACCGCGGCGGCACGTTCACCGATGTCGTCGCGCGGACTCCTGGCGGCGACCTCGTCGTGCGCAAACTCCTTTCCGAGGACCCTGAACGATACGCCGACGCGGCCGTCGCCGGTATCGCGCGAATCCTCGCCGACGCCGGCGAGCGCGGCCCGGCGCCGATCGAGGCGATCAAGATGGGAACGACGGTGGCGACAAACGCGCTGCTGGAGCGTCGCGGCGAGCCGACCGTGTTAGTCGTCACGCGAGGATTCGGCGACGCTTTGCGCATTGGTTACCAGAATCGTCCCGACATATTCGCGCTGCGCATCGAGCTGCCGGAGCAACTGTATTCATCCGTCATCGAGGCGGACGAACGTCTGGACGCCCGGGGTAAAGTGCTCGCCGCGCTAGAGGTCGCGCCGGTCGAACGCGAACTGCGACGACAATTCGACGCCGGGTATCGCGCGGTCGCGGTGTGTTTCATGCACGCCTACCGGAACGGCGCGCATGAACGCGTCGTCGGCGAAATCGCGAGCCGGATCGGTTTCACGCAGGTCTCGCTGTCGCACGAAGTCGGCCCGCTGCGCAAACTCGTCGGGCGCGGCGATACGACCGTCGCCGACGCCTACCTGTCGCCCGTGCTGAGGCGCTACATAGACCGTCTCAAACAGGGCCTCGCCGCGAGCGGCCTCGTGACGCCGCACCTGATGTTCATGCAGAGCAACGGCGGGCTGGTCGACGAGTCATTCTTTCGCGGCAAGGACAGCATCCTGTCGGGGCCTGCGGGCGGCGTCGTCGGCATGGTCGGCGCGTCTGGGCGCAGCGGGGGCGACCGACTGATTGGTTTCGATATGGGCGGTACGTCCACGGACGTGTCGCTGTATGCCGGCGACTACGAGTTCGTCAACGATACCGAGATCGCCGGCGTGCGCATGCGATCGCCGATGATCCGGGTGCACACGATCGCGGCCGGCGGCGGCTCGATCCTGAAGTTCGCTTCGGGCCGCTTCCAGGTCGGGCCGGAGTCGGCCGGCGCGGATCCCGGCCCGGCGGCGTACCGACGCGGGGGCCCGCTGACGGTGACGGATGCGAACCTGATGCTCGGGCGCTTGCTGCCCGAACGCTTCCCGCACGTGTTCGGCGCCGGGGGCGACGAACCGCTCGACGCGGAAATCGTGCGCCGCGAGTTCGGCCACCTGGCGGGACGAATCGGGGACGCGACCGGTCAAGCCATGTCGGCGGAGGAGGTTGCCGATGGTTTCATCCGGATCGCGGTCGATAACATGGCCAATGCGATCAAGCGGGTCTCGGTCCGGCGGGGCTTCGACCCCGCCGAATTTACGCTGTGCTGCTTCGGCGGCGCCGGCGGGCAGCACGCGTGCCAGGTCGCCGAGCAGCTGGGCATCCGCTCGATACTGATTCACCCGCTGGCCGGCGTGCTGTCGGCATACGGCATCGGCATCGCGCCACTCAGAACTTACCGCCAACGGACCGTTGAAAAGCCGCTGACGCAGGCGACGCTCGAGCAGCTGCGGGCGGCGGCGGATGCGGCCGGTGAAGATTGCCGCGAGCGTCTCGCCGCGCAGCGAGTCCCGGCCGCGTCGATACGGCTGCGCGAGATACTCGACGTGAAGGTCGCCGGCGCCGACACCACGCTGCCACTCGACTGGGCAGACGCGGACGTCGTCGGGCACGCGTTCGATGAGGCCCACCGTCGCCAGTTCGGCTTCGAGCCAACCGGCAGGGCGCTGATCATCGAGTCATTGCGGGTCGAGGCGTCCGGACGGCAGCGGGCGGCGAGTATCGGGCGACCAATCGCCCAACGACCGGGATCGGCGCCCACTTCGGGCACCCGGCTGTACCAGCGTGGTTCGTGGCGACACGCGCGCGTTTACCAGCGCGGAGACCTCGTTCCGGGTCACCGGCTGGAGGGCCCGGCGGTGATTGTCGACGAGACCTCCACGACCGTCGTGGATCCCGGCTGGACGGTGACGACCGACGAGGATCTGCGGCTCGTGCTGACGCACATCGCGGACACCCGGCGCCGCGACGAGCTCGGTGCGGCAGCCGACCCGATCCTTCTCGAGGTATTCAACAGTCACTTCATGAACGTCGCCGAGCAGATGGGCGCGGTGCTGGAGCACACGGCGCACTCGGTCAACATCAAGGAACGACTCGACTTCTCGTGCGCGCTGTTCGATCGCGGCGGCCACCTGATCGCAAATGCGCCGCACCTGCCCGTGCACCTCGGGGCCATGGGCGACAGCGTTCGGGCAGTGCTGCGTGACAACGCGGGACGCCTGCGGCCCGGCGATGTCTTCATGCTGAACACGCCGTACAACGGAGGCTCTCACCTCCCCGATATCACCGTCGTCACCCCGGTCTTCGATTCGGCAGGCGACGGGATCCTGTTCGTGGTCGCCAATCGTGCGCATCACGCCGACGTGGGCGGGCTCACCCCCGGGTCGATGCCACCGCGCAGCCGGTCGATCCACGAAGAGGGCGTCGTGTTCGACAACTTCAAGCTCGTCGACGCGGGACGGTTGCGCGAAGCCGAGCTACGGGACGCCCTGGCCGCCGGACCTTATCCCGCCCGCAATCCCGAACAGAATATCGCCGACCTCGCCGCACAACTTGCCGCCAACGAGAAGGGCGTCCGAGAACTGGCGGCGATGATCGACCATTTCGGTCGGGACGTGGTGCTAGCTTACATGGGCCACGTGCAGGCCAACGCCGAGGAGTGCGTTCGTGCCGTCATCGACCGGCTGGGCGATGGGGAGTATTCGATCGAACTCGACAACGGCGAGGTCATCGCGGTCCGCGTCCGCATCGACGTCGACGCCCGCGCTGCGGAGGTGGACTTCGCCGGCACCTCCACACAGAGTCACAGCAATTTCAACGCGCCGGTCGCGGTGACCCGCGCTGCGGTCCTGTACGTGTTTCGCACGCTAGTGCCCGAGAACATCCCGCTGAATGCCGGATGCCTGATCCCGATCCGGCTGTCCGTGCCGGAAGGCAGCCTGCTGAATCCCGGCTATCCCGCCGCCGTCGTCGCCGGCAACGTCGAAACCTCGCAGTGCGTGACCAACGCTCTCTACGGCGCGCTCGGCGTCGTCGCCGCCGCCCAGGGCACGATGAACAATCTGACGTTCGGAGACGATCGCTACCAGTACTACGAGACGATCTGCGGCGGGTCGGGTGCCGGACCGACGTTTCCCGGAACCGATGCCGTGCACACGGCCATGACCAATTCGCGCATGACGGACCCCGAGGTCCTCGAGGCCCGATATCCGATCCTGGTCCGCGAGTTCTCGATCCGCCGCGGCAGCGGCGGCGCCGGTATGTATCGCGGCGGCAACGGCGTCAAGCGGTGCCTCGAATTCCGCGAGTCGATGCGCGCCGCTATCCTGTCTAATAATCGTGTGAGCGGACCGCCCGGCCTCGCCGGGGGGCGCGCGGGTCGGCCCGGGCGGACGTATGTCATCCATCCCGACGGGTCCCGCACCGACTACGGCCCAGTCGACGACTTCGCCGTCGCCGCCGGCGACGTGCTCGTCGTCGAGACGCCAGGCGGAGGCGGCTGGGGCGAGCCGCGATGAATGCCGGCGCAAGGCGCTTCGCCACGGCTGCGCCCGAAGCAATGTAAGATTGCCTGTCGTCCAGCACCAGCCGAGCCTACCCCGACAAACTGCCCGCCGTGACCCTCGATATCGCCATCGTCCTGAGCATCCTTGCCGTCGCGCTCGTGCTGTTCATCAGCGAGGTCCTTCGCATGGACCTGGTCGCGCTGCTGGTGCTCTGCGCGCTGACGGTAACGCAGGTCGTCACGCCGAACGAGGCGATCTCGGGCTTCAGCAACTCGGCGGTGATCACGGTGTGGGCGATGTTCATTCTCAGCGAGGGCCTGACGCGGACCGGCATCGCCAACGTCCTCGGGCGTTACGTCATGCGGCTGGCCGGCACGAAGGAGGTGACGCTGATCATCGTGATCATGATCGTGTCGGGCGGGCTGTCGGCCTTCATGAACAACATCGGCGTGGCCGCACTGATGCTGCCGGTCGTCGTCGACATTTCCCGTCGAACCGACGTGCCGCCGTCCCGGCTTCTGATGCCGCTCGCCTTCGGCTGCCTGCTCGGCGGACTCACGACGCTGATCGGCACCCCACCGAACCTGCTCATCGCCGGCGCGCTTGCGCAGGGCGGCGAGGTGCCCTTCACGCTGTTCGACTTCACGCCGGTCGGCATGGGCGCGGTACTGGCCGGTACGCTGTTCATTGCGCTGATCGGCCGGCTCATGCTGCCGCGCACCGACCCGGCCGGCGAAGGCCAGAAGCGCAGTCAGAGAAACCTCCGGCAACAATACGGCCTGCAGGAGCGCACCTTCACGATGACGGTGCCGTGGGATTCGATACTGGTCGGCAAGACACTCGCGGAGAGCCGCATCAGCGCAGCCGGCGGCCTGATCGTCATGGCGCTCGAACGGCGCAACCAGGTCATGACTCTGCCGGGACGCATGACCGTTCTGGAGGGCGGCGACAAGCTGCTGGTGCAGGGGCGACTCGACCGCTTCAACGAGATGCGCCAGTGGAGCGACCTCGTGATCGAGCGCGAGGCCCCGCTGATTCAGACGCTGTTGTCTGGCCAGGTGCAGCTCGTCGAGGTCACGATCGCGGAAAACTCCACGCTCGTGAAAGACCTGCTGCACCACACCGAATTTCGCCGTCGCTTCGGCGCGAACGTGCTCGCAATTCGGCGTGACAACCTGATTCGTCGCGTCAACCTCGCGTATGTGCCAATTCGCGCGGGCGACTGTTTGCTGCTGCAGGGCGGAGAAGACGTGATCAGGGAACTCGAGAACAGCCGCGAGTTCTCCGCGATCCGACCGGTCACGGAGGAGGACCTCACCAGGACTTACCGCCTGCAGGAACGTATATTCGTCGTGCGGGTGCCTGAGGATTCCCGGCTCGGTGGCTCGACGCTTGCCAAGAGTCGCATCGGAGACGCGTTCGACTTCCGCCTGCTCGGTACGTTCCGCGAGGGCACCCTGCAGTTCATGCCGGAACCCGATGAGGTCATACTCGGCGACGATTTGCTGCTGCTGCAAGGGCGGCAGGAGGACCTGGACGTGTTGGTGGGGCTGCAGGAACTTACGGTCAAACAAGAAACCTCGGCGACCCCCGGCCTGTTCGAATCGGACCGGCTCGGCACGCTCGAAGCGACCCTGGCCCCGCAGTCACCGCTGGCGGGCGAAAAGGTGGCCGACATTAACTTTCACGATCGCTTCGGCCTCGAGCTGGTCGCGATCTGGCGTTCCGGCAAAGCCATCCGCTCCGACCTCGATCAGCGCGAGGTGCGGCACGGTGATGCGCTGCTGCTAGTCGGGCCTCGGAACAAGCTGGCGCTGATGAGCGACGAGGAGGATTTCCTCGTCCTGACCCCGGTCGCGGCCCCCGGTGCCGACACGCGACGTGCCCCGCTCGCCAGCCTGATCATGCTCGGCGTCATACTCGCAGTGCTGATAGGCTGGCTGCCGATCGCGGTCGCGGCGATCCTGGGGGCGACTCTGATGGTCCTGACCGGCTGCCTGAACATGGAGCAAGCCTACCGCGCGATCGACTGGCGGGCGGTGTTCCTGATCGCCGGCATGCTGCCGCTGGGCATCGCGATGCAGGAAACCGGAGCCGCCGAGTATCTCGCAGCCAAGGTCATGGGCGGGTTGGGGGATTTCGGCCCGTGGCCCGTCATCATGGGCCTGTATGCGATCACGGCCCTCGCCACGATGATCATTCCGACCGCCGCGCTGGTCGTGCTGATGTCGCCGATCGTGCTGTCGGCCTGCGGCGAGATGGGTATTGCGCCGCACACCGCCATGATGGCTGTCGCGATGGCCGCGTCGGCCAGTTTCACGAGTCCGATCTCCCACCCGGCGAACATTCTCGTGATGGGCCCCGGTGGTTATCGATTCGCCGATTACATCAAGCTGGGGGTGCCGCTGACGCTCGTCATTTTCGCGGCGGTCATGTTATTGCTGCCGGTGTTCTGGCCCCTGCAGCCGATTGGCTGACGCGGCATCAGTCTAGCTGGCCAATTCCTGCAGCACCCGTTTGAGGTCCGCACCCGGGCTCGGGCCTTCGCCGACGCCTTCCAGGGCTGCCCGCCTGATCTTGGCGATCTCACGCACCTGCTCACGGTGCCACGTCAGCTCTGCGCGGGCCTTATCGGTCGGGCGCAGCAAGCGGCGCCGGCGATCCCGCGGATCGATCGCCTCCTCGAGGAAGCCGGCGCTCATTTCCGTCGAGACATAACGCGACACGCTTGACTTGGGTAGCCTGGTGATCTCCGCCAGTTCGGTGACGGTCGGGTGGTAGCCGGCCTGGTCGAGCAGCACGATTGTCAGCACGATCAGCAATTCGCCGGTCGGATGACTGCCATAGCGGTGCACGGCCAGCTGCACCAGGCGCCAGAACATCACGTAAACGTCGTCGAGCTTCAGTTCGGATGAATTGTCGTCATTCATGCCAAGCCCCTCGAAGCGTCGGCGACAGCTCGACCCGCCGCCCTGAAACTGGTTTGGCTCTCAAGAATAGTCAGTGTTTCGGGAATTCGTCGATGCGTACTTATACGCACTGATCGCTAGGGAATCAGTAGAGTCGAGCCGGTCGTACGGCGCGCTTCGAGATCCGCATGAGCCTGCGCGGCGTCCGCCAGAGGATAGGTTTGGTCGACGCGGATCCGGAGCGTGCCGTCGTCGATCGCGCGGAACAGGTCCGCCGCCGCGTGCAGGAGATCGGCGCGGTCCGCGATAAAGCTGAACACCACCGGCCGCGTCACGAACAGCGACCCGCGGCTGGCCAGTTCCATCGGCGAGAACGGCTCGACGGCGCCGGTCGCGTTGCCGAAAGTGACCATCGTCCCGTGGGGTCGGAGACAGTCGAGAGACTGATAAAAAGTCGCGTTGCCGAGCGAATCGAAGACTGCGTGCACCCCCATGCCATCCGTCATGGCGCGCACGGTCGCGACAAAGTCCGGATCGTCCGCCCGCACGATGTCGGCGCATCCGTGCTCGCGCGCCAGTGCGGCCTTGCGCTCGCCGCCGACGACGCCGATCACCCGTGCCCCGAGGCTGGCCGCCCACTGCGCGACGATCAGGCCCACGCCACCGGCCGCGGCATAAAGCAACACGTCGTCGCCCGGGCCGACCGCGTAGCTGCGCCGCACCAGGCAGCGCGCGGTGATGCCCTTCAGCATGACCGCGGCCGCCGTCTGGAAACTGATCGAATCCGGCAACCTGACCAGACGGTCGGCGGAGAACACCCGTTCCTCGGCATACGCCCCGGGCGGCAGCCCGAGATAGGCGACGCGATCACCGACCGCGACCGTATCGACGCCTTCTCCGACCTCGATCACGACGCCGGCGGCCTCGGTCCCGATCCCGTGCGGCAGATCCAGCGGGTACAGGCCCGAACGGTGGTAGGTATCGATGAAGTTCAGTCCGATCGCTTCGTGCCGGATCGACGCCTCGCCGGGTCCGGGCCGCGAGACGCCGACCTCTCTGAACTCGAGCTTCTCCGGACCGCCGAACTCATCGATCATGATCGCTTTTGACATCGTCTTTCCCTTATTGCCAGCGAGTCCGCCGTCATCGAAGATACATCAGTGACGCCTGAAACCGCGGATAGGACAGCAACCAAGCCGAGGCCGACCATGTCCGAAAACATCATCATCGCCGGCGCGGGCCACGCCGCTGGTCAGGTTGCGGTATCACTGCGCCAGGGCAACTTCGACGGTCGAATCACGATCGTCGGCGAGGAACCGTACCTGCCATACCAGCGACCGCCGCTGTCGAAAGCCTTCCTCGCGGGCGATATGGAACTCGACCGGTTGCTGATCCGTCACGAGAGATATTATCAGGAGCACGACGTCGACATCCGGCTCGGCACCCGCGTCGAGTCAATCGACCGTCCCGGGCGTTCGGTGAGGCTGAGTTCCGGCGACCAGCTGGACTACGACCGGCTCGTCATCGCGACGGGTAGCCGACCCCGTCGCGTCGAAATGCCCGGGGTCGATCTGGAGGGTGTCCACTACCTGCGCACGATCGAGGACGTCGAGCGCATGCGACCGGACTTCAAGGCGGGCAACAACCTCGTCATCGTCGGGGCGGGGTACATCGGCCTGGAAGTTGCCGCGGTCGCTGCGAAGCGCGGACTCAAGGTGACTGTCGTCGAGATGGCCGAACGCGTCATGAGTCGCGTCGTCTGCCCCGAGGTATCGCAGTTCTTCGAGAAGGCGCACCGGGAGGCCGGCGTCGACATCCGCTGCAGTCGCGACCCGAAAAGCGAGCTGCTCGGCAAAGGGCACGTCGATCGGCTGCGCGGCGCCGACGGCGTCGAGATTCTCGCCGACATGGTCTGCATCGGCGTCGGCATACTGCCCAATACCGAGATCGCCGAGGCCGCCGGACTCGATTGTCAGAACGGTATTCTGGTCGACGAGTACTGCCGCACGAATGACCCGCATATCCTGGCGGTCGGCGACTGCACGAACCATCCCAACAGCCTGCTCGGACGGCGGCTGCGTCTCGAGTCGGTGCACAACGCTCAGGAACAGGCGAAGACGGCGGCGGCGACCATCATCGGCGAACTGAAGCCCTATGCTCAGATCCCATGGTTCTGGTCGGACCAATACGATCTGAAGCTGCAGATCGTCGGCATCGGCGGAACTCACGACCGCGTCGTGCTGCGCGGCGAACCGGATGAGCGTTCGTTCGCGGCATTCTACATGGAGGGCAACCGGCTGATCGCCGTCGATGCGATCAACCGCCCCCGAGAATTCATGCTGTCGAAGAAATTGATCGCGCAAGGCGCGCGCTTCGACCCGGAGACACTGGCCGACACGTCAATCGAATTCAAGTCGCTTGCGGACGCCGCTCTGTCGTGAGGCAGGGAGCCTACGCTGAGAAATAACGTGCCAGGTAATCGTCGAAGCTGATGTCGTCGGCCGCTTCGATGCGCGCCTGACGCTTCAGAGATTCACGGCTTTCTTCGCTCAGCGACCGGTGATGCGGATTCATGTCCGCCGGCATCGCGAGAAAATACTCGGCGTAATTCGCGCTCAGCTGCATCGCATACTCGAATATCGACTTCCCGGTGTTCCGCAGTTCGCCGATAAGCCGCGCGGAGGGTGTGCGCTCGGGGTCTTCGAGCGCCTCTAGTTGCAGAGCGATTGCGTCTGCATAATCCGTGCGGCCTTCGCGCTCGAGCAACTCGGCCACGGCCTGTATGTCCCGGCATACTTCCAGGCCCCAGTCCCGCAGCTTGCATCCGGAGCCGCCGCGTCTGAGTTCCAGTCCGGGCTCCCGACCGCGCTCGGCCACCGCCAGTCGATTGACCTTGTTGTCCTGCTGTTCCCGATCCGCAATCGGCGGACTATCGGCGAGCAGGCAATAGATCAGGAACGCTTCCAGAAACCTGACATGCGCTCGATTGATGCCCACCGGATCGAACGGGCTGATATCCAGGGCGCGCAGTTCGATGTACTCGACGCCACCACGCCGCAGCGCCTGCGTCGGCCGCTCGCCGCTGCGGGCGACTCGCTTGGGCCGCACGGTGCTGTAGTACTCGTTTTCGATCTGCAGGAAATTCGCGTTCAGCTGGCGGTAAACGCCATCCACGACGACGCCGATCCGCTCGTATTCGGGATTCGGCGTGCCGACCGCGTGTTCCAGGTCGCGCACGTACTCGGCGAGGCTGTTCGCCGAGACTTCGATGATCGCCTGGTTAGAATTCTGGTAACCGATCTCGCTCATGCGCAGAGAAGTTGCATGCGGGCCATGCAGGGTGCCGCGATCCAGCTCGACCAGGTCCGTTTCGACGCCGCCGAGGAACGTCTTGCAGACGGCCGGCGAGGCACCGAACAAGTAGAGCAACAACCAGTCGAGCCGGCGAACGTTTCGCACGAGGCCGAGGTAGGAGGATGACCGAAACTCCGTTGCATCGCCGTCACCCGCCTTCTCTATGTCACGGTATCCAGACCAGAACGCGTCCGGCAGCGAATAATTGAAATGGATGCCCGAGATCGCTTGCATGTTTCGACCGTAGCGATAACCGAGCCCCCTTCGGTAGACCGTCTTCATCTTGCCGACGTTGGATCTGCCGTAGCGTGCGAGTGGCACGTCCGCCTCGGAGCGAATCATGCACGGCATGCTCATCGCCCAGAGCAGTTCATCGTTCAGGCAACCGTAGGCGAACTGATGAATGTCGCAGAGGAACTGTATAGCCTCCCACGTCGAGGCGACGGGCGGCGTGACGAATTCGAGCAACGCCTCCGAGTAGTCCGTCGTGATGAAGCGATTCTCCAGCGCGGAACCGAGGCACGCCGGATGCTCGGTCGAGGCGATGTAGCCCTCCGGCGTGACGCGCAGGCTCTCCTTTTCGACGCCGCGCCGCCCTCCCTGCAGCAGCATTGCGGCTCCGGGTGCCGACAGCGCGCGCAGGCGACGAGCGAAGTCCCTCATCGTCCCGGCGGCAGCCGGCCACATATCACCGCGCGCGCGCCGACCGGAGTTCGTTCATTCGGCATTCAGCATCCGCCTGTATGATGGCCCGCCGCCTCGAAATATCTCAAGGCGAGGTCGAAAGGCCTAGCTTAACGGAGATTGCATCCATGTACTGGCGAATACTCTTTGTTACATGCTGTGCACTGATGGTCGCGGAGCCCGCCCTGGCCCTGCGCTGTGGTGGCAAGCTTGTCAGCCCCGGCGCCCCGCAAGGCAAGGTTCTCAAATACTGCGGCGAGCCGGAGGCCGTCGCGGTGCGGACCATCATTCGCGCCGGCCTGCCGCGCAGGCAGCCGCATCGCCACGTCGGGACGATGCGGCCCGAGCGCGATCTCCTTTACGCCGACCGCGCGTATTCAGAAGTGGTCGTGGAGGAATGGACATACAACTTCGGGCCGCGTCGCCTGATGCGTGTCATACGATTCGAGAATGGACTGGTGACGTCGATCAGGCAACTCGGCTACGGCTATCACTGACCGGCCAGTGCGTCCAGCACGAGTCGGTCCGCCCAGCTGTTGAGGCGATAGTCGCTGATAAAGCCACAGTGGCCGCCTCGGGCCGTCGTGCAAACCTCCAGACAGCTGGGTCGTTGAACGCGGGCGAGGCCGGCGAACGGAATGACGGGGTCGTCCTCCGCGAGCAGCATCGTGCTCGGCACACGCAAGTCGGATAGAAGCGCGCCGGTCAGCGCGTAACCGCGCAGGTAGGTCTCGAGATCCGGTATGTCGGTGTAATGGCGTACGACATAGTCGGTCAGCTGTTCGAGCGTGCGAAAGCGATCGAGCCCCTTGAAGTTATAGCGATCGGGAAAAGTGGCCTGCTTCAGTTCGAGCGATCGGCGCCACCTGCGCATGAAGTGCCAGCGGTATATCGGTAAACCCCCGTCCAGAGCGAGCATCGTCTGCTCCGGGTCGAGTACCGGGCAGACCGCCACGACGCGGCGAATGTCGAGTTCCGGAGCGGTAACGGCGATACGCAGTGCAAAGTTTCCGCCCAGTGATGATCCGACCATGACGGCGGCGTCGCGCGCAAATTCCTCCCGGACCCACCGCACGGCATCCACCATCTCTTCCAGACGACACGAATGAAACAGCTCTTCGTTCAAGTGGTGTGACGGCCCGTGATCGCGCATGTTGACGCGCACGATGCGATAACCCGTTTCCCACAACCTGCGCGAGACGGACAGTATGTAAGTTGCCATCGCGCTCCCTTCCCAGCCATGCAGCAAAATCGCCGTCCGGCCAATCGCGTTCGGCAGCGGCGGCGTGTGGTGCATCAGCAAGCGGACGCCCTGGCCGACGTCGGCCACGATGTCGTGCGAGGCCGCCAGCAACGGCGCCGCCTGTGATCGAACCCGGGCACGGCGAATTCCGGTTCGCGCCAGGATCGATTGCGCGTGAGGGCCGCGCAGCAAGACGGGCGGCCGGAACTGACTCATGGAGTGCTTATCTGAGCGGTGAATCCGCTACGCGCGTCGATCCGTTCGCGCTCGCCAGGAGCCTGACCTGCACGCGATTATTCTTCTGGGCGACCTCGTTCCAGGCGCCGGCGGGGCTGTCGGCGGATCGCGCGGGATAAGAGTACAAAGGGCTAGAGTTGCCATGTGCGTTCACGGTGATGCGAATGTCCCGATCGGCATCCTGCTCGAGCGCAGCGAGGTAATTGGCAAAAGCCACAGACTGCTTGCCCGACATCTCGCGCGCGTCCCCGGCCGGCATACCCAGACGATCGCACTCCGCGACCGGCAGATCGACGGGTGCGAATGCATAAGCACCGTCGTCCTCGCGGACATAGCAGAAATCCCCAACGTGACTGTCGATCTGGATCTCCCCGGTGAATCCGACGGATCGCAATTGCCGAACCAGCTCCTCGAGCAGATCGAGTCGCAGGTCTCCGAGCGGAATTTCACTCGCGCCGTAAGAGGCGAACTGATTGGCCGACCACTGGAGCTCCTGCACGATGCTCCCGAGCCCATCACTGAGCGCCTGCGGCCGGTTCAGCGATTGCGGGTCGGGTCCGACGTCGGCGAACTGGGTGCTCTGTTCCCGGAAAGCGTCGAGCAATTGAACGTTCTGCTCGTAGACCGCCCGCCAGTCTTGCTGGGTTTCGATATACAACCAGAAAAACGTGGCCGCAAACAGTGACAAGGCAGCCACCAGCAGGGTGTTCGCATTCAGGCGCCGCAGCGCACCGGGTTCGCGGGCGAAGAACCCCGGCGCACGATACTCACCCGTCGGTTCATTTTGTTCCGCATTTTCGCGCAACAGTCGTGCAACGCTTGACTCGATGTCCGCGCGCAAGTTGTGGCCGTGATGCTCAAGCATTCGCTCGAACCATCGATGCAGCTCACTCCAGTCGGCGGGCTCCATCATGTGCTCGACGTCGGCCAGCGTCTGCGCCACGACCGATGTCCCCGACATATCTTGCTCGACGGCTTCACCGGGTTCGGCCACGGGTGATGCAAGCAGGTTGAGCGACTTCAGCGTCTCGGATACCTGAACGGGTCTGATCTGCTTCGGCAACACGCCGACAGCCCCGAGTGCGCGCGCCTGGCCGACATACAGTTCGCCGGCTTGCGACGTGTACATCATGATCGGAATCGTCGCAGTCGCCGGATTTTCCTTTATCGCACGCACCGCCTGGAAGCCGTCCATCCCGGGCATCAGGTGATCCATGAAAATGACGTCGGGACGCGCGCCGCTCAGCGTATCGAGCGCATCCTCCGCGGACTCGGCCGTTTCGACCCGAATCTGGTGCTGTTTCAGCACCCGAGCGAGCGCTTCGCGAGCCGTGCGCGAGTCATCGACGATCAGGGCACATTTCTGCTGGTTCATTGCCACACAGCGACGAAAGCAATGGAACTCCCGCGAATTCTACCGGGATTAGTCCGGTTCAGACACCCATTTAAATCCGCGATCTGACGGACGGTCGCCCGGAATCGGCGCGCGAAGGCCCAGGTCCCCGAAACCCGTGACAAACCGACCTGGCAGTTGTTCCAGACCGAGATTGCTGGGATGATTATGACATAAGCCAGTAGCCCCCCCGCACTGGCCACAAGAACAACAAGCATAGCGCTGGTCAGCACGATGCCCGTCGGGTGTACCTGCCAGACGGCGCGGCCCGGCGACGCAGGCGCAGCCGGCGTGAACAGGGGAGTGACAGACGACAGATGCGACCGCTGACCCTGCTGATGAGGTACCTCATTACGGCCCTGATCACCCTGATCGGGGTTGCTGCCGGCGCAGCGGCCGTCTGGCAGGGCCGGGGTCCCGCCGAGCCCGACTTCGTAACACTGTCGATACTCGTGGCCATCGCCGTCGCCTCGGCCATCGCTGCCCTGTTGACCTATCGCCAGGCCCTGGTCGTCAAGATGCTGATGGAAACCGGCCGCGTGCTGGCGGAGGAAGACACCGATCTCGCCGGCGGGGACGACGACCTGAGCCGCCTCACGGAATCGCTGCACGGGATCGGCCGCAAGCTCCACGACCGGAAGATCTCCCGGGACGAACTAGATCGCGTGCTGGACACGCTGAACGATGCTGTGATCCTCACGGACAACGACGGACTGATCGAGCATATGAATCAGACTGCCGCCGATTTGCTCGGCCGCGCGCCGGAGGCCCTGAAGGGGACGCGGGTGCGCGACTACATCGCCCCCCGCTGCCTGGATCACTTCGTGCTGAGCAACGAACGCCGCACGTTCGAGGCCGCCGTCGTCGATGATCAAGGCGAGGAAATCCCGGTGTCTTACAGTTGTTCACGGATCGATGCCGAGGACTTCACGATCAACGGTTTCGTGATCGCGGCGAGGAATATTTCCGAGCGCAAGATCACCGAGCAGCGCATACGCTACCTCGCGAAGATCGACGCGTTGACGAAGATACCTAACCGGATGCAGTTCCAGCACTTGATGCAGCAGTTGATCGCGCGGGCCCAGAAATCGGGGAAGCAGGTTGCCTTGCTGTACTGCGACGTCGATCGGTTCAAGGACATCAACGATACGTTTGGGCATGCGGCGGGTGACACCTGCCTCGAGTTACTCGCGAGCCGACTGACCAAGGCACTGCCCGACCATGCCATCAGCGGACGGCTCGCCGGCGACGAATTCGCCGTCGCGGTCGAATGGGACAGGCCGGCGACCGAACTCAACGCCTTCCTGCAGTCCTTCGCCAGGAAGCTGCGCAAAGACCTCGCCAAACCAGTCATCGTGCAGGGACACGAGATCCACATGGGTATCAGCATCGGTATTGCGAGCTTCCCGCGGGACGCCGACAACGTCATCGACCTGGTCCGCAGCGCCGACGCCGCGCTGTATCACGCGAAGCGCGGCACGCGAAACCGTTTCGAGTTTTACGACGCGCAAATGAATGCCGCCTCGGTCGAACGCTTGATGCTCAAGAGTAAGCTGCGCCGGTCGTATGAACTCGACGAGCTGCTGATTCATTACCAGCCTAAAATCGACGTCCGGAGTGGCGCCATCGTCGGTTCGGAGGCGCTGGTTCGCTGGGAACTGACGGACAGGGGCATGGTACTGCCCTCCGAGTTCATTCCGCTCGCCGAGGAAACGAGCCTCATCGTGCAGATCGGCGAGTGGGTCCTGAATCAGGTCTGCAAAGACCTGAACGACTGGCAGCATCGAATGCCCGGGACGGGCAAGGTATCGGTCAACCTCTCGCTGAAGCAGCTCGCTCAACGAGACTTCACGAAGCGCATCACGCGCATCCTGAAGGAGCATCGCGTCCAACCCCAGGCGCTGGAACTCGAAATCACCGAAACGACACTCATGCGCGACCCGAGCCATACGATCCCGATTCTCAGGCAACTCGATGACATGGGCCTGAGTCTTTCCATCGACGATTTCGGGACGGGATATTCGTCATTGAGCGCCCTGCAAAAATTCCCGATTTCGACTTTGAAGATCGATCAGTCATTCATTCGGGACATTCTGATCAACAAGGACGGTACCACGATCGTATCGGCAATCATTGACCTCGCGCATAGCATGAATATGCAGGTGGTCGCCGAGGGGGTCGAATCGGAGCTTCAGCTCAATTATCTGAAGGTGCTGAACTGCGACTTCGTGCAGGGTCTGCTGTTTGGGGAGCCGATGACGGCGGCCGAGTATTTCCAATTGCTGCTGACCGAGAGCCGGGGCTCGACGTCTTACAAGGCTTTGTTCGCATGATGCGGTGGAACGGCCGACAAAGCATCGACCATCCGGCTAAAATAGCATAAAATCAGGGACTTATGCGGTCGGATCTGCGATCCCCGCCACTCCGATGCAGCGGATATTGGCGTCGGATTCTGAATGTGTTGCATAATCCCCAGCCACCAATAACGAATTTAAGATCGCACGGGCGGCTGACACGACGCCGCCGCACGACGGCCTTTGGCGCCGACACCATCACGTTCGTTCATCCGAGGACCTCGACGAATGCCAAGAAGCAGCCAACTGATCATCTCGGTCTGCGCCGCGACACTGATGCCAATCGCCTATGCGGCCTGCCCCTATCCGGAGGGTGTGGAAATTCCGGATGGGACGACCGCGACAACGGAGGAAATGGTCGACGGACAGACCCGAATCAAGCAGTACATGGCGGAGATGGAAGCCTACCTGGACTGCCTGGATCAGGAGGAGGCGGACCTCGGCAGAGAGCCCACGGCCGAGGAAGTCCAGCTGCATAACCGGCGGCACAACGCCACCATCGACGAGATGGAGAAGGTTGCCGCCGAGTTCAATGAACAGGTGCGGGCCTACAAGAAACAAAGCCGCTGACAACGGATCCACGGGCAGAAACGCCAAGACATGACAACAGCCGCGAGAGTCACAATCACCGGTGCTGCCGGTCAGATCGGATACCAACTGGCATTCAGGATCGCCTCCGGACAACTGCTGGGGAGCAACCAGCCGATCATCTTGCAGATGCTCGAGATACCACCGGCGCTCGAAGCACTGCGGGGCGTCGCGATGGAACTCGAGGACTGCGCGTTTCCGACCCTGCACGGCATCATCGTCACCGATCAGCCGGACGAGGCATTCGCCGAAACCGATTACGCCCTTCTCGTCGGGGCGAAGCCGCGCGGCCCGGGCATGGAGCGCTCGGATCTCTTGAAAGGTAATGCAAAGATCTTCTCAGTACAGGGGAAGGCGCTGAATGATAAAGCGAGTCGGGACGTCAAGGTGCTCGTCGTCGGCAACCCCGCAAATACGAACGCGCTGATCGCGCAACGAAATGCGCCGGACCTGAATCCCGTCAATTTCACGGCGATGACCCGCCTCGATCATAATCGCGCCATCGCGCAGCTGGCCGCCAAGACGGGCGTGCACGTGAGCCAGATCCACAACATGACGATCTGGGGCAACCACTCGTCCACGCAGTATCCCGATATCAGCGGAGTCTCGATCAACGACCGGGCCGCCGCGGATCTCGTCGACGAAACATGGCTGGTCGAGGAGTTCATTCCGACCGTCCAGCAGCGCGGCGCAGCGATCATCAATGCGCGCGGGGCGTCGAGCGCCGCATCGGCCGCATCGGCGGCGATCGATCACATGCGCGACTGGGCATTGGGCACGCCCGGCGAGGACTGGGTCAGCATGGCGGTGCCCGCGGACGGCAGTTACGGTATAGAACCAGGGGTCGTCTATTCGTTTCCGTGCCGGTGCAGCGACGGCAAGTACGAAATCGTCCAGGGACTGGGCATTTCGAGCTTCAGTCGCGAGCGCATGGACGCTACCGACGCCGAGCTGCGGGAAGAGCGGACCGCCGTCGAAGAACTGCTTTAGGAGGACGGCGATTCGACCGCTCATGGAGCGGGTGGCCGCCGAGTCAAAATGGGCTCGGCGATAGGCTAATTTGTTAAGACCGGTCCGACCGGCTAGGAGGTATCTTCCACATGTCCGCGTTTCTGCTCTGGATCACCTGGTCAGTCGCTCTCCTCGGCGTCGGCGTCGCGCTGGCGTACCGCAGGATCGACCTGAGGACCTCAACTATCATTCTCGGCTTCGCGCTGCTGGCATACACGCTGTTCAGCAACAGCTACGGGCTTTGGAATCTGCTGCTTTGGATAGCCTATGCAGGTCTCGTATCACTCAACATCCAGCCGTTTCGCAGGGACAAGATCACCGCGCCGCTGCTCAGAATTTACCGGAAAATACTGCCTTCGATCTCGGATACCGAGCGCGAGGCGCTCGAGGCGGGCACCGTTTGGTGGGACGGTGAGTTGTTCAGCGGCCAGCCCGACTGGTCGAAGCTGACAGCCGCGCCCGCGCCCGAACTGACCACGGCAGAACAGGCGTATCTGGACGGCCCGACCGAAGAGCTGTGCGCGATGCTCGACGACTGGCGCATCACGCACGAACTCGGCGACATGCCGCCCGAGGTGTGGGACTTCATCAAGAAGAATGGCTTCTTCGCAATGATTATCCCCAAGCGTTACGGTGGCCTCGAGTTTTCCCCGTATGCCGTCGCGAGCGTCCTGGCAAAAATCGCCACTCGTTGTCCCGTGGCCTGTTCGACGATCGGCGTGCCGAACTCACTCGGGCCCGCCGAGCTGCTGTTGCATTACGGCACAGACGAACAGAAAGACCGCTGGCTGCCGGGGCTCGCGAGCGGTGACGAGATACCGTGTTTCGCACTGACGGCAGCACGCGCGGGTTCTGATGCGGCATCGATCCCGGATACGGGAGTCGTCTGCATGGGTCAGTTCGACGGCGAGGAAATCATCGGCATCCGGCTGAACTGGGACAAACGCTATATCACGCTGGCGCCGATCGCGACGGTGCTCGGACTGGCCTTCAAGTTGTACGACCCCGATCATCTGATCGGCGACCGGGACGACTACGGCATCACCGCCGCGCTGATCCCGACGAGCGTGAAGGGCGTGACTATCGGCCGGCGGCATC
>JABAOE010000615.1_pt4 | contig 28213 bp, 26 predicted proteins | sample 7062141 | NCBI WGS metagenome assembly JABAOE01 (sample SAMN14538627, study PRJNA623070) | marine sediment metagenome | biome: marine biome [ENVO:00000428]; feature: marine pelagic biome [ENVO:01000023]; material: deep marine sediment [ENVO:00002113] | place: India: Gulf of Khambhat ...
TCTTTGTAGTAGCTTTTCTTCTCTTTGTAGATTTTTTGCCTTTCTTTTTAGCTGGTTTTCTTTTAGTTGATTTTTTCTTTGTAGATTTTTTAGATTTTTTTCTAACTGAAAGATTTTTCAATTTTGCAAGTTGAACTTTTAATCCTCTCAACTCCTGCTGTAATTCTTGTTTCAGCTTTTCATTTTCTATGCTATCCTGTTGTATTGATTCCATACTTACTTTGACACTCTCATAACAGTTAGGATGGAAAACTTTTTCATTAGTATATGTCATATTACTTCGAGGAACAGGTTTTTGACATACATGACAATTTCCTACCATCTCTTCACTCATTTCTTAACAAAAACCCTGTTTTCTAGTACGATTTAAGAATTTACGATCTAACTCATTTACTGAATTATGTTAAAATTGTTTTAATTTGTCTATTTTGAAATTTTAACATCACTTGTTTCTTGTTTGGTGTGATCATTATCATTTCCATTATCATTTCCTGAATCATTATTGGCTTGATTACTGCCTCCTCCTTGGGCCAATTCTTTCCTATACTCCATTTTTAACCAAATTGGAGTGATGATTGTAGTGGCAGCAACCATGATAACAATTGTAGAGTAAACATTTCCTGTGAGAACTCCTGAGGATACACCTACTCCAGCAACAATAAGGCCTACTTCTCCTCTTGAAATCATTCCAATGCCAACTCTCATTCCTTGCTTCTTGTTTTTTAGGAACACCATTGCAGGCAACCCACATCCAAATAGTTTTGTAGCGATGGCTATTGCAATAACAATTCCGCTTAGCATCAAAATTCCTACATCTACTTCTCTGAAATCTACCTGTGCACCAATAATTGCAAAGAATAGAGGCGCAAAAATCAAACCAATTTTTCCAATATAGTTTTCAACTTTTTCAAAAACTTTGGTTGTGGAAAGCGCCATTCCTACTGCAAACGCTCCGACTATTGGTGATAATCCAATTGAACCAGCTAGCGCCGCTGCGCCAAAAAACGCCGCCGTAGCAATTCCTTCTACACTTCCCTTAGCTTTCCATAATCTGGGTGTAACCAGTCTTGGAATAATTATTACTGATGCAATTAGCATTGCGGCAAAGAATCCAAGAACTTGTAAAATGGTTATTGTTACTTCCATTATGTCGATATCTGCAACTCCACCTTCTCCTGTCGCAAGAGATGTAACAACTGATAACACTGCAATTGCTAAAATGTCATCAACTACTGCAGCACCAATAATGAGTCTAGCTTCTGGAGTTTTAATTTTTCCAAACTCACTTAGTACTTGAATAGATATTGCAATACTTGTTGCTGTAAGCGCAGTAGCAATCATCATTGATTGTAACGCATCAAACCCGAAAAATTGAAAGACCAACAGTCCTGCAAAAAACGGAACTACTACTCCTAAAGTTCCAACTGTAAATGACGACTTTCCTCCCCTCAGAAATTCTTTTGGCGTCATCTCAAGTCCTGCCATAAACAAAATTACAATTGCTCCAATTTCTCCAAGAATTCTTATTTCATCATTAATTACAAGAATCTGTTCTCCATTATACGAAAAAAACGAACCTAATGCAAATGGGCCAATAATCATTCCAGCTAAAAGTTCTCCCAAAACTATTGGGAGTTTTAATCTGAGGAATAACTCTGCCATCAGTTTTGCTGCAAAAAGTAAGATTCCAACACCAATAATTGTCTGAATTAAGTGTGCTTCTGCAGCCAATTCTAATTACCCAATTTAGCCATACTTTGAGGCAATATAAGGTAATTTCAGGTTGAAAATAGCACCAAATTTGTCTAATTGATTATGCAATTTTTTTAGAATTAACAAACACGCCAATCTTACTAGTAATGCTTCCTATCTCATAAGTTGAGATTTTATGTTTTCTAAAAATTGATTTTATTTTCTTAGCTTCTTTTTTTGGAGAAACAACACAGAATCCAATTCCCATATTGAATGTCTTGTACATTTCATCAGGCTTTACTCCTTGATCTTGAATCAACTGCATTAAAGGCGGAGTCTTTGGAAGAGAATCAAGTTCAAATCCGATTTTTTTAAGTCTCAAAAGCTTTGTAAAAGAACCCCCAGTTATATGGGCCAAGCCGTGAATTTTACATTTCTGAACTGCTTCTAAAACAGGTTTAACGTAAATTTCTGTTGGAGTAAGTAACGCATTTCCCAAAACTCCTACTCCTTTGATTTTGTCTTTAAGAGAATATTTTGAAAGAAGAGCTTTTCTAGCTAATGAATATCCATTAGAATGCAAGCCACTACTTTTTGCACCAATTATCACATCGCCAGGTTTTATTGAATTACCTAGAACCATGTCTTTTTTTGAAACAAGGCCTACAACCATTCCAGCTAAATCAAATGCAAATCCTTTTCCTTCAAATAGATCTGGCATTATCGCAGTTTCACCGCCCACAATTGGTACTGTGGCTTTTTTTGCACCTTTTGCTAATCCTTCAACAATTTTTTTGAAAATTTTTTGATCATTTTTGTTAGCAGCAATATAATCAACAAATGATATTGGAGTTGCACCAATGCAAATGATATCATTTACATTCATTGCAATACAATCGATTCCTACAGTATCATATTTTTTCATCATATTTGCCAAGAGTACTTTGGTTCCTACACCATCAGTGTGAGTTGCTAGTAGAACTTTTCCAGGAATCTCAACTATTCCAGCATAATGTCCAAATCCATGGGCAATCTTTGCTTTTTTTTGTGCCTTGTGAGTTGAGGCAATTATCTTTCCAATTTCTGCCTGACTTTTCTTGATTTTTGAGATATCAACACCTGCTTTTTTGTAAGATAGGGTCACAAATTGATGCGTCACTGATTTTAATAAAAGAATTTGCTTAATTTGGGATCAATTACATGTACATTCCAGAAAGCTCTTCACGATGCTCAGCGTATCTGTCTGATAATTCTTTGAAATCCACTCCAATTCTATCCTTCTCTTTTCTTAGATCTTCAGTATCTATTTTTGTTTCATACATTCTGTTCACTGCATCTACCAAAGTGGCAGCTGCAATTGGGTCAACTCCTTCCTTGCTGGCTTTTACAAGTAGTGTCAGTCCTTGAATCTCTCTTAATAGACACTCATTTAGAATTCCTCCAGGAATACCTGTGATGAAACCTTGTGGAATCATGCTTATCTCTTTGTCTTCCATAACTCTGCATAGATCTTCCTCAGCTGCACAATATGCTTTATCATCATGCTCATCGCTTGCAACTCCATCTAAAATCACAATCTCTTTAGAGCCTTTTTGTTTTGCCCAATCAAGAATTGCACCAACTAATGTATAGAGTCCTTCCATTCTGAGTGTTATCTCACAAATAATAGCACAAATTGTTCCATCATTATTAGAATAGAATCTAAATGGATGGCGCAATCTACCCTGAATAAAAACAGTTGAAGGTGGCAAATATTTTGATCTCATATACCCGATCTCTTTCATGTTTAATTTTTCAATAATATGGCCAACAGATATTGGACCAACTAGCCCTGCACCAACAAAACCTGCAAATATTATTGGACTGTTTAGTTTTGGTTTTCCTAATTCAAATACCTCTGCGTCGGGAAATCCATTATTTACCATTCCTTACGTCGAATAAATCCTGCTAATTACTCTAGTGATCAAGTCTTTTCCGACAAAATAGTTAGTGGAATATACACTAATCGCACTATTTTTTCAAAACTGGTCGGAGTGTTTCATTGACCACTCTAGAAAAACTAACAGATCCACTGTTTTCTTGAAGCATTTTTGCTTGTCTTGTGCGTAGTTTTCTAGCCAGATCGTCATCTAACATTATAGTTACTCTTTGAGACATTTTCATATTTTCTTAAGATATTAGAAATAAAAGCAATATGGCGATTATCATTTAGGGTACAATTTGTACCAGATTCACCTCTCAAAATCTATTTTTCTAATTTTTTAATGCTAGAAAGAAGCTCTTCTATTAGAACAGGTTTTCTTAAACAGCCTTTTACTCCTTCCTTGACTAATGCATCTACTTCTGAATCAGTAATTTCAGAGGCTGTAAAAAGAATAATGTTGTAATCCCCTATTGGCCCCTCTTTTTTTAATTCATTTAGAATATCTCGCCCTGAAAAATAAGGCATAGAAATGTCAAGTAAAACAATATCTGGATCTTCTTTTCTGATAAAGTTCAAACCTTCTTTACCATTATTAGTAGATAAAAAGTCAAATCCCTTTACAGTCAAAATTCTATTAAGTAATTTCACAATTTCCTTATTATCATCAATACATAAGATCTTCAATTCAAATTTCCTTTGGGAATATTAAAACAGATGTTGCAACCACTATCTTCTCCATTTTTGAACCAAATTTTTCCTCCAAGACCTTCGACAATTCCTTTGGATATTGCCAAACCAAGACCTACTCCGCCATGTTTTCTCCGTTCACTGGTATCCGTTTGATAGAATTTATCAAAAATCTTATTTTGAAATTCTTCTGGAATGCCTTTTCCATTATCTCGCACCGAAAATAGCACTGAATAATTATCATCTTCCACAGATACATCAATAACTCCATCTTCTTTGGAAATAAAACTAAGAGAGTTGTTAATCAGATTTGAAATAACCTGCTCGATTCTTCTTTCATCGCTATAAATTGTTAAGCCATTATGGTTAGAAAAAACTAGTTTGACTTTATCATCCAGCCTGTTTTGATAATTTTTTTGAATACGTCCAAATAATTCTGAAATTTTGAAATTATTTTTATCAAATTTCATTCTACCACTCTCAATCATTTGCGTATCGAGCATATCGCCAATCAATGCTAATAATTTTAGAGCATTTTCTCTTATTGTAAATACTGATTCTCTTTGAGAATCGGTTAACGCGCCACTAATTTCTTTATCCAATAAAACATCACACCAACCAATTATTGGACTCAATGGTGTTTTAAGTTCATGAGAAATCATTGCTCCAAATTCTTCTTTTAAAACATTGATTTTTTCAAGCTCACGTAGGTTTTCTTCTAACTGTTTATTTTTAGAGCTAATACTCTTCTGCATTTTCTCAAATGCCCTTGCCAAATTTGCTGTTTCATATTTTGAATTTTTCAAAGAAGAGTCAATATACACATCCATTTCTTCAGAAAATTTATTGGTAGCTTCTGTAAGCATTTCAATTCTTTTTCGAGATTGATTAAAAGAATTGGTTGTATAGAAAAGCATGCCGCTTATTGTAAGACCAACAATTATTGTAAAAATTGGAATTATGTTTTCTACATCAGTGATGAAGCTACCTGTAGTGTAATATTCAACTATCCATTTTTGTTCACCAAAGAAAATATTTGAAGTTTTGAATAGTTGAGTTTCACCGTATAAAATATCCTTATGTAATTCTGATTCAAACATTATGTTTTGAGCTTTGATATCTGAATCATAAATTTTGTAAGCAATATCAGAGAAAGTTTTACCTAAAATACCAGTCATTAAATCATCCATCCTAAAGGCACCATAAACATAACCTTGAATGGCATCTTTACGTTGAGATACAGTATCAACAGGGACTCCATTTTGGTATATGGGCATAAACATAAGAAATCCTGATTGAACATTTTCCCCGGTTTCTTGAATGAGTGTGATTTTTCGAGTTAATGTAGTCTCTCCAGAATCTCTTGCCTGCTTCATTGCATTATGTCTGTTTTCTTCAAAAGACATATCCAGACCTAAAGTTAGCAGGTTTTCTTCATCCATTGGTTCAATGTAGATTATTGCATGATACTCGTTTTTTTCAGTCATTGGATGAACAGTATAATCAGAAAATCCCTCATTGCGGATTTTTTCCAAATGCTCTGGTAAGTTTTCTGGGCTGCCAATTACTTGAGAGTACCCTAATGCTTGAATTCCTGGAAATCTTTCTTGTGTTTTTTGAAATACCACATATTCACGCCATTCATCCCGGTTTACTTCGATGGATGCAGCAAACAATCCTTGAGTTCCTCTCATAATTTGTTCATAATCAGACAAACGTTCTACAATAGCACTCTCTATTTCAGAGACTTTTTGTTCAAAACGTGTTTGTATGTTTTGGGAAATAACTTCATTAACTGCGTACCAAACCAAAACAGTCGCAGTTAATGAAACAATAAGAAGCATCCAAGGAACAAAACGATGTCGTTCAAGGTAAGTGTTGGATTGTTTCAACTCATGACTCCTCTAAAAGAGATTCTAGCAGGAAAACTTTTTGTTGCTCTTCTTTAAGTGCGTGTTCTGTGTTTAATTCCTCAAGAAGAATGATTTTTTGCTGTTCCTCTTTTAATTTTTGAATATTAGTTTCAACATACTTCTGACGACAGTCACTACATTCATAATTCCAAAGGTTAGTGTCATTATTGTATTCTAAATTATATTTTTTAGAACCACATTTATTACATGAAAGATTATCTCCTATTCCTAAAATCTGGATTTTAGATTTAGAATCTCCAGGATTAAAAATTACAGTTTTTACTAAGCTTTTGTATGTCATGATCTTTCGTCCGTCTTTATCAAATGTAGGTAAACTTTGAATGAACTTCACGCTTTGAAGTTTTTTTAACCATCTGTAAGTCTTGGTAAGTGGAATGTTGTGATTTTTACTAATTTGTGATGCTGATATGAAATTTTCAGAAGTGGCATTTAGAATTTTTCTGGCATTTTCACTATTGATAATTTTTAGAAGATTTTTACTAGAATTTTCATCGAATTTTTTTGATTTCACGATAACACTGATTACGGGATTTTGATATTTAGATTCTCTGAAGGATATAATTGCTGTATTTTAAAGAAAAAATTAGGATGAAATTAGTTTTTCTGCATGAATAGCCCTAGCATGGTTCTACCCTTCTCTGTTATAGAGTAGATTACATTTGGTCCAACTGTTTCTTTTCTTACAAAGTTGTAATCTACGCATAGATGAAGGTAGTTGAGGAAGGATTTTTTCATCCTGATCTTAGATTTGGAGTACAAATCTGAAAATGTCATTGAATTCCCCCTCAACTGATACAGGAGTTTTAGAAGAGATAGCGTACTGTAATCCCGTGCTCGAGCCTTTACGGCATCTAGGACTTGCTCGTCTCTTTTTATTATGAAATCCTCAAACTGATCGGCTACTTCAAGAGGTATGTATGTTAGTCGTGCTCGCATCATACCGTATGGTACGGTACATTACCTTATTAACTTTAAACTGAAGCTTTGTTGATCCATCTGCGTTATTTTTTTACACTATCGCAAAGCCAAGATCTACTTTGATTGTTAGAATGGTGAATTATGGATAAGGTACCGCATTTAAACAACTAATCTATCAAACTCCAACATGGAAATTGCCATCAATGCGGCACTAACAGTAGCTGGACTTGTAATGCTGTGCTTTGGTGGCAACTGGCTTGTAAATGGAAGTGTAACTATTGCAAGAAGACTTGGAACAAGTCAGCTAGTGATTGGAATGACAGTTGTAGCTTATGGTACTTCAACACCAGAGCTTGCAGCAAGTATTGCAGCTGCTGGTGAACACAGTGGCATAATTTTAGGAAATATAATTGGAAGCAACATCGCAAATGTCGGAATGGTAATTGGTGTTGCAGCAATAATTGCAACACTTGCAGTTAGAAAATCATCTCTAAAAAAAGAGATTCCAATAATGATTGGAATATCATTATTGTTAGTAATTCTTTCACTTGATGGAGAGATTTCACAGGTTGATGGTATACTTTTGATTGGATCTTTGTTTGCATTTACTGCTTATGCTTATCTTGATGCAAGAAAACAAAAAGATCAAACTTCTAATGAATCAGAAACAAATGAAAAGACTGGCACATATCTAAAGGCTGGAGGTCTATTAGCAATAGGCGTTGGATTGCTTTATGGTGGTGCAATTCTAACTGTTGATAATGCAGTAATTTTGGCACAATCTTTTGGTGTATCAGAAAGAGTAATAGGAATCACAGTAATTGCAGTTGGAACATCACTGCCTGAATTAATCACATCAATCATTGCAATTAGAAAAGGTCACCATGATATTGGAGTTGGAAACATCATTGGAAGCAACATATACAACATCCTAATGATTATGGGAGTTGCATCTACAATCGCAAGCATTGCTGTTGTACCCGAAGTATTCTTAGATTATGCAATAATGATTGGATTCAGCTTGGCACTACTTATTGCCCTAAAATCAGGAAAGATAAATCGCTCAGTTGGAGTAGGGTTAACGTTTGCCTATGTTGTTTATCTAGCAATGTCATTTTTCTCTTAGATTGGAATTACACTAATCCCTTCTACTCTCAAACTAGGCGTAATTGAAGGCAATGATGCCCATTGGAGTACGTTTTTTTGATTATTTCCAATACCTGATATGTTTTGAAGCATAATTGGCAAATTATGAATTATTCTAACTGATTTTCCAGGATTCTTTATTTCCCCATTTTCTATGATTCTAATTCCGCTTCTTGCAGTACAAGAAAAATCCCCTTTGATTGGATTTACTGCATATGTATACCATAATCTGCCAACCAACAAACCGTGTTTTGTATCTTGAATCATTTCATCTTGTGACATATCGCCTGATTCAATCTTCAAATTATGTGGAGCAGGATATGGAATAGGTTCTGCATCGCGTCCCATTGGAGAACCCGGTCTACTGGCATTTCCTGAGGATTCTTTATTTTCTTTGAATGCGTTATACAAATCTGAATAGGTGTTTTTGAAGATACCATTTTCTATGAAATGATTCTGTGTTGTTGCAATCCCCTCATCATCAAAGCGCTTGCTGCCAATTCCTTCTGGAGAATGTGGATCATCAATTAAATTAAAATTTTCAACTGCAACGATTTGATTTAGATTATTTGAAAAACAACTCTTTTTTTCAGAAAATGTTTTCAGATTAAAGTTTGATGCAAAGACAAAAGCAAGAAGCTCTCCTACAGAATAAGGCTCTACAATAATTGTATACTCATCAGCCTCGCAACTAACTGGATTAATTGAACCAAGGCACATATTTTTTGCATCACTTCCAACTTTTTGTGGAGAAAATTTCTCTAGAGTTCTACAACTTTCCTGCCCTATGCCTGAAACAGGAATGTTTCCAACATCTGATTCTGCATTAATCATTCCAGAAATGTAAGTTGCCTCATCATTACAAGAAAGACCATTAGAATTTTCTATCTGAATTTTTTCTGATAAAATGTTTAGCGAGCCAGAAATTGATGTAACTTTTTCAGAACTAGCTGAATTTATCATCTCTTGAGCAATATCAATTGATTTTTCACCAGAAATCTCTTCTAGTTTTTTGTCATAAAGCCTATCAATTTTCTGAACTGATAGTTTTGAAGGCAGTGACTTCCAAAAATCTCTAGGTTTTACAAGTGAATTAGTAGAATATGCCTGTTCTACTGTCTTTTCCACATCAGAAACAATTTTAGTTTGAGCAGAGGATATTCTCTTTTGATGAATGAGTCGAATTCCCAAATTTTGTTCCTGATTTTGCTTTATCTCTGCAATTTCAGAATCAGTAATTCTAACTGTAGTAATTTTTCTTTCAGCAAAAATTGCTTCACATTCATCAACGTTAAGCTTCTTTGCGTAATTTAGCGCCCTTTGACAGGCAGACAATTACTCTCTCCTTAAATTTTTGTAAGCAAATTTTTTGATTTTTATCAATTCAAAGTAGGAACCAAATTGTGATGCATCATCTATTTTATCTAAAGCATCTTCAGTTTCAGAATTTTCTTCAAATGTTCTAATGATGTCATAATTGGTATTTCGCTCAGCGGGAATTCTTCCCATCTCTCTTACTAAATGTCGAATCTCTCTTGGTTTTAACAACTGCCCGTTTTCAGAGCCTGCTGAAGTTGAAATACTCTCATTAATCAGAGTTCCACCAAAGTCATTTGCACCCCACAATAATAACAACTGAGAAATCTTTTGTCCTTCTTTTACCCAAGACATCTGAATGTTATTGATGTAATTATTTAGCATGATTCTTGCAATTGCATGTGTCAACAAAACATCTTTTCCACTAGCACCATGTCTGATTCCTTGATGTAAATTATGTTTGTACATTGGTGCTTCTTCTGCAATGAAGTTCAGTGGAACAAATTCTGTAAATCCGCCTGTCTCTTTTTGAATCTCTCTTAGTTTTGCAATATGATTTACTCTGTCTTCTGGCGTTTCAATATGACCAAACATCATAGTTGATGTAGTTTTGATTCCAAGACTATGTGCAGTCTTAATTACATCAACCCAATCTTTTACCTTAATTCTACCCGGAGAAATCTTATCTCGCATACTCTGATCTAAAATCTCAGCTGCAGTTCCTGGAAGTGTATTGACTCCTGCTTCCTTTAGTCTCTGTAAATATTCTCGAATTGGAATCTGCAGACGTGAAGCCCCATAAAGTACTTCTTCTGGTGAGAATCCGTGAATGTGAATGTTGGGTAATTCAGCCTTTATTGCCCTACAAATTTTTTCATAAAGTTGACCATCCATGTCTGGGGGAAGTCCTGCTTGAATGCAAACTTCAGTTGCCCCAAGCTCATGAGCCTCTTTTGCCCTTCTTACAATCTCTTCTACAGGCAAAAGATAGCCTTGTTCTTCTCGAAAATCCCTACTAAATGCACAAAAACCGCATTGCTTTATGCAGACATTTGTAAAGTTGATGTTTCTATTTACAACATAAGAGACAATGTCACCAACTCTTCTTTTTCGGAGCTCATCGGCGACCATTCCAACAAGATGAAAATCCAATCCATCTGTTTGGTACAGCCTTAAGGCCTCTTTTTGTTCAATTTCTTTTTCTGATAGTGCTTTATTGAGAGTGTCTGCTACAAGCGGATCTGCATTTTTGAAAAAAGAATCAATTTTTTGATAATCTAATCTCATCTCCAATAATCCTCCTTTACAAATCCATTATCATCTTTTATGACTGATAACTTTTCGCGCAAATCTGAACTTAGAAAAGAAAAGTATTCTGGATATACTGGAAATCTACAATCAAGCTTGAATCCAGCATCTTTTGTGTACTTGTCTACCTGAGAAATTTCAGGCCATGAAAATTCAGGATTCACATAGTCTGGAGTCAATGGTGAAATTCCTCCCCAATCGTTTATTCCAACAGACAGAAAACTCTGGTAAGAATCTGGAGAAAGATTAGGAGGAATCTGAATATTCATCTCAGGCATTATAATTCTGGTCAAGGCAACAACTGTTTTGAAATAATTTTCTTCAGCAGATGGATGCATGCTCATTTTGGTATCTGGCTTTGGCTGAAAGTTTTGCAAAATAATTTCTTGAATGTTTTTGTATTTTTGATGAAATTTTTTTATTGCAAAAATTGACTGGATTATCTCAAATGGTGTCTCTCCGATTCCAACAAGAATGCCTGTTGTCATTGGAATGCCTAACTCGCCTGCATTTTGAAGAACTTCTAGTCTTTCTTTTGGTCTTTTACTAGCTGCCAAATAGTGCGGCATGTCTTTTTTTGATAATCGTTCACTAGAATTTTCAAGCATTAAGCCCATGCTGACATTTGTTTTTTTGAGCTCTCTCATCTCCGATTTTGTCAAGTTTCCTGCATTTGTATGAGGAAAGAGTCCTTCTGCTAATGCAATCTCAGATATGTGAATTAGATATTCAGCAGTGCTTGAGAATCCGTTTGATTTTAACCAACTTCTAGCTTCTGCGTATTTTAACTCAGGTCTTTCTCCTGTAACAAATAATGCTTCAACACATCGATATTTTTTTGCAAGTTTAATCAAATCCAAAACATCTTGTTTTGACATCATGGAGACTTTGGATTCACCTGGTTCAGCCTTGTAGGTGCAATAAGAGCAAATATCTTTGCAGAGATTAATTACATCAAAAAAAACTTTTTTTGAAAAAGTTACAGAATTTGTTTTGTGTTTTTTTCTTAAAATCTGTGATACCTTGAATAATTCTGAAGGATCATTTTGTGAAATTTTAAAAATTTCAAAAACTTCATTTTCTGAGACTCGGTTTCCTTCTAAAACTTTATTCAAATATTCAGAATTTAATACAAGCTCACTCAACAAATGAGTTGCTTGAGTCCAAGTATTTATTTTTGTATTAAGTTGAATTTGGCCTTTCCTCTAAAACAAGGGTAAATTCAGAAATTCTTCCATCTCGTAATATCTCAAGAATCATTTCATCACCAACTGATTTTTCACGTTGCAAGTGAATCAAAATATCATCAATTTTTCGAACTTCTATGCCATCAACTTTGAGAATTATATCTCCACCTAAAGCATAACTTGCCCCATCAATCTCTTTGGTTTCAGTTGCTCCATGCAACCCAGCTTTGGAAGCAGGACTATTTTCAACTACAGTTACAATTAGGAATCCCTTTGCACTTTTGAGATTCAAAATTTTGGCAAGATCAGGATCAATGTCTCTTCCAGAGATTCCTAACCATGGATGATCATACTCTCCATCTTGAATAAGACTAGGAATAATTTTTGCAACTGTTCTGGATGGGATTGCAAATCCGACTCCTGTAAATTCTCCCGTACCTGATTGAATTGCAGTATTGATTCCGACCATCTCCCCTCTCATGTTAAGTAGTGGACCCCCAGAGTTTCCTGGATTAATTGCAGCATCTGTCTGAATTACATCTGGAATTGAAAAACCACTATCCTGAGACGGTAGCAATCTTCCCAACTGACTAACAATTCCTGATGTCATAGAACCTGATAATCCAAATGGATTGCCAATTGCTGCTATTTGCTCACCCACCTTTAGTCTGGACGAGTCACCAATTGGTAGTGGTTGAAGAAAAAGTCCATTGGGCTCTATTTTGATAACAGCTAAATCAGTAAAAGGATCCCTTCCAATAAGCTGAGCATTATAAGAACTACCGTCAAGTAAAGTCACAACAATTTTTTGAGCATTTTCAACTACGTGGGAATTTGTAATAATATGGCCTTGAGTATCATAAACAAAACCTGAACCTACACCACTAGTACTGAGAACTTCAATATCTCTTTGAACATTTACTCTAACAACACTTGCTTCAGAGCGCTCAAAGATTTCAATTAAGGAAAACTCACTCTTTGATGGAAGTGGGGTTGTTTCACCAACTGTACTAACACTATGTCCATTGCTAACTACCAATTCTGGAGCCGGAGGAGTGATTGTATCTGGAGGAGCGATAATAAATGCAAAAATTACAGCAACAATTGTTGCTCCAAGTGCTCCACCAATAATTACTCCTGATTTTTCCATGTCAAAATTCCCTGTTTTCCGTCTAAAAGGCTTGCTATACACTAATTGAGTTTTGAGTATGATCCTTTAATGAATAACTTCTACCGCGCCATGAAATTGCAGAATTTCTCTTTGCATGAATTATCCCACTAAGAAAACCAATTACAACAACAAAGCTTCCAACCGGACCCAATAAAGCGTGAGATAACTTTAGTTGTAATCCCTTTGTCGCCTCAGTTATTGCTCCAACATAAATCAGAACTGATGCAATAGAGGATGCAACTAACAAAATGAAAAATGAATCTGCTTTATCCCAAAGTGAAGCAGAATAAGCTAAAATTGGAAACGGCATGAAAAGCAAAAACAATACAGCAAAAAATATTCCAACTGCAATAGAACTACTTTGCAGATACAATGGAACCATCAATCTTTTCAAAGCATGCCATAGTTCTGAAAGGTCTCTTGCCCATACCGCATCAATTAGATGGTCTCCTCGAACCATTCTCATTTTGTAACCTGATTCTTTGACTTTTTTTCCAAGTGCACCATCTTCAACAATCTCTTGTTTTACTCCTTCGTGGGTTCCTACATTATCATAAACTGATTTTTTTATGATAAAAAAACTGCCAAAAAAATATCCTGTTTTTTTGCTAGGATCATTTACCCTAAGAGCTGAGAATCTTGTATGCAAAAACGTTGAAATCATCGGAAGTGTAATTTTTGTCCAAGTATCCAAACAAAGCATCTTTGGAATCACAGTTAAAGCATCAAGATTTAATGAAAGCAGATGAGACACTGCAAGTGAAATTACATTTTTTGAGTGCTTTGTATCTGAATCAGTAAAGAGCAACAACTCTCCTGTTGCTTTTTTATATCCTTCAATACATGCCCAATTTTTTCCCATCCAACCCTCTGGTTTTTGTCTAGCAGAAACATGAATTACTTTGGGATTTTTCTCAGAAAACTCTTTGATAATACTTCCTGTATTATCCTCAGATGAATCATCAATTGCTACTATCTCGTAATTTTGATAATCTTGATCAAGTAAAGACTTTAGACATTTCTCAATGTATTTTTCCTCGTTTCTTGCAGGCAAAATTATTGAGACTTTGGGTGAGTCATGTTCTTTTTTTTCAAATTTATCAAGATAGGGTGTTTTAGAAAACGAACTCAGCATAGATTTTATTAAAAATATCCATGCACCAGAAACCCCAATCATAATTGACACTAGAACATAATTGAAAATGTCAATGCCCAAATCCATGGGTTATCCCTCTAAACTTTCTTTGATACTTTGTAGGGCTTGCTCAGTGCCACTTTGAATGTGTTTTTTTACCATTCCAGTAAACATTCCCATCATTCCTGATAGTTTGATATCCCAAATTGCTTCAAGTTTGGTAATGCCATCTTGTGGTGCTAGACTAATTGTCTTTGTCCCGTCGATGATTCCTTTTGTAAATTGGGCATGAATCTTTTCTTTAGGATAAAGTGTAACTTCTTGAAGACATTTTTTGTCTTTAAAGGCAATTGTAATTTCTCTTTTTACTACATTTCCTTCTTTTGAAATATTTCTAACAGATTTGGTACCCTTCCAGAACTTTGGCTCATTATCAATATCTGATACTACTTCCCAAACTTTGTCTAATGGAGCACTAATCTCAACTTCTGATTGAATTTTAGCCATACTCTCAAAGGATTCCGCATTAAATATATTACATTTGAATTTACAACTTATGACTGTGAGGGGCAACTTGCTAAATCAGAACAGTAACTCCAGTTCTACCGGCATTTGCCATTCTTCCCTTACAGTCAAAATGTGATTTACATGAAAGTCTCAAAATATATGCCAAAAATCTCAACTTTCGATGGTCCAAAGTTTTGGAAAAATGCCTATGCACATCAGCGTGGAAAATTATTAAAAATTGTAGGCATGACAGATGAACAAATCAAAGAACTTGTAAACAAAAAATACGAAGAACTACCTGCTGAATTAAAATATAAAATTGAAACGAGTGGCATTAAGAAAAAAGATCTAGCTTAATTCGAAATCATTTTTAAACGGATTTAAAAACTAAGAGTATGTCGACAATAACCTATGATGATTTTACAAAATTAGATATCCGTGTTGCAAAAATTGTAGCAACTGAGAAAATTACTGGAAAAACTCGTATTATAAAAGGAACAATTGATCTTGGTGAAGAAAAACGTGATGTGATTATTGGTGGTGCAGAATTTTACGAGCCAGAAGAGATGATTGGAAAAAAGGTCATTGTAATAGCTAATTTAGAGCCAAAAAAGATGGCCGGAGTTGAATCAAATGCTATGCTTTTGGCAGCAGATGTTGATAACAAACCATTCTGGCTTACAGTTAATGAAGACGTTCCACTAGGGACTCAAATAAAATAATTAAATTGAAAAGACCTATGATTAATCATAGATCATAAGATCTTTTTCTTCAAGTAAGGCATGTAAGTTATTTACTGATCTGTAAACATCTTGTTCTTTTTTGGCACCTGTACAAACTAGCTTACCTGATGAAAATAACAGAATAACTGTTTTAGGATCAAGCATTCTGTGAATCAATCCTGGAAATTGTTCTGGTTCATACATACTTCTAGGAAGTGTTCTTGCTGCTTGTTCTAAGTGAATTTTTCCACCAAGGTTAATTGATGCAACAATATTTTGTATTTCAACTACGGCATCTTTTTTTACTTTGATGCCACCTTTTCTTAGTTTTTGTACAACAGTCTTTACAGCTTTTCTTGCCATCTCTTCAGATTTTGAACCTGTACATACCATCTTGCCTGATGTGAAAATTAACGTAGCAGTCTTTGGACTCTTTAATCGAAAAACTAATCCTGGAAATTGATCAGGATGATATTCGACATCTGGAAAAGTCCGTGTAATCTCATTTAGATCCATTTTTTGGTCTACTGAGGCAGATGCTACAACATTCTCTACGCTTACAATAGGTTTTGTTTGAGGCATATTACAGGATTCTCGTAGATTAACTATAATAAAAGCACTCGCCAATTTTTCACTCGTTAGAAGACTATTTTTACAAATTTACGGCCATAATCATCTCAAAATTCAATCAAAGTCATATTGACTGATTAACGAATGATTTAATTTGGTTGCACAGATCGCTGTGACTATTGAATTTTACAAATTTCAGTATTGATGAATTTATGGGATTTGGTGATGATACCAATCCTTTCATGATGATAGTTTGGATTCTTCCTCTAATTCTTTTCATATTTTATGGACAGAGGATTCAACTTTACATTTCATCAAATGAAATAAAGAAAAACATTGTAAAACTAAAAGAGTATAAAGATGAATCAAAAAAGGAATTAATCACTTATGTTAAAAAAAATTTGAAAACAAAACAAGATCCAACCGGAAGAATTGAAACATTTCTTGATTACTTTACTATTATGCCAGTCGATATGGATCCCAATGGAATTGTTCCAAAGGTTCGACATTTTATCCGTTCAAGAGAAGATTATACTAGAGAGCAAGTGACTTCATTATCTCCTGAGATGAGTGAGTTTGAAAATACTAAAATCCACACATTATTGGAAATTGCCACAAGCCTTCAACTTATTTATAAAATTGTAAACCATCTTTATTTAACTGCAAAAAAACAAAAAAACTTTCCATTAATTTTGCCATTACAAATGATGCTTCCTTTTATAATGGAAGAAGCAGAAGCACTCAAGGAAGCACTTCCTGCCTTTATAAAAGGACAACCAATCGGTGATGGAATAGGCCCAATGGTTGTTGGTAGGATGATGTTAGACACAACAAAACAAGAAGCTGCATTTCAAACAGTTTGGAGTGAGTCAGAATTTGAAGGAAGAAAACTTTACTTTATGAAAGCAAGAGGCCCATTATCTACAGTAGGTAGGCCTGGGGATGCAGTTGAAACTATTGTATCACAAAATAAACCTGACGCAATTTTGATGATTGATGCTGCACTAAAGCTTGAAGGTGAAGATTCTGCATCTATTGCACATGGATTCGGCGCAGCTATTGGAGGAATAGGCACTGAAAGATTTCAAATTGAAGAAGTTGCAACAAAACATAGCATTCCAATCTTTGCTATTGTTATAAAACAATCTATTAAAGAATCAATTACTCTAATGACAAAAGAAGTTGCTGATAAGGCCGAACAAGTTCGCAATCAAGTTCACGAAATGATAAAAGAAAATACCAAATCTGGGCAATCGATTCTTGTTATAGGAGTGGGAAATACATTGGGAGTATCACAATAATGTTTAACAAAAAAACAATTCCTCCAACTCCATTTACAGTTGAGCAATGCAAATCTTGTAAAAAAGAAGTTAAAAGAAAATTTAAAGAAGGCGATACTTTGTTTTTAGAAACGTCACAATGTCCATTTTGTGATGGAAAATTACAAATTGAGAAAATTTTTGGCGAAACTTTAGAAGAGTAATTTATACTTATCCGAAAACTCAAAACAATAATTTTAGCTAATTGACAAAAATGTTCATTTTGGACACACTAATGTCCTAATAATTATTTGAAAATGGATTCATGATGAGAATCGATTCATGTAGAAGATGCGGTGAAACCCTTGCAGTCATAAAAAACTGTCAAGTATGCAATCAACCACTTCAGTTTAGATGTGAATCATGTTACAAATATGTTGAAGATCCAATTCACTCAAAATGTCAAATGATTATTGTTTCATAAAATTCATAATGGTTAAGGCCTATCGCTGGAGCCTGCGCCATCACTAATGTTGACTTCAATGGTTTTTCCTTCAGATGATTCTTCTTCATCTTCAGAAATTTCTTCATCTGACATACTTACTCCCTCATTTAAGGAAACTTCCTCATTTTGAGATTCTGGCTGCACTTCAAACTCTTTGATAATTTCGCCCCATTCTGCTGCACTTAATTTACTTGCAGTAGTAGCAGTAACACATGCTGCATCTCCACTCATTCTGATCATTAGAGTGTAGCCACCTTTACAGATTACATCTTCTGCTAAAGCACCATCATTCATTTGTTGTCTTGGAGACTTGACCGATTCCGAAAATGAATCTGGCAAAACCAAGCCAATTGATAATATTAAAGGAATTATAGATATAGACAAAAATTTTGATTCCATGTGTTTTTCCTACTCAAGAATAATTTCTTATGTATTTAATAGGTATTTGTCAAATCTTTAATCACAATAATCCTAATTTTCAAAAGTTATTCTGCTATGGTCGTAATTGTGACTCCATTTTCTGTAGGAATGAAGGTATGCTCTGCTTGTGCAACTCTTTGTTGATTGGCCTCAATTAATACTGGGTATGCATGAACAGCTTTTTTCTTAATTAAAATATCTAAAAGCTCTCTGGCTTGCTTTTCTTCATATTCTTTAGTAATCCATCTCAAAGCAAAAGGCAACATATTGAAACTATTCCAAATAAAATCTAATAGTTTATCTGCTTCTTCATTTTTTGTTTTTTTTCTAGACACCATTGCATAGATGTTCTTAGTCTTTCCTTCTCTAACAAAACCTAGCCCTTCGTCAGTGGTAACAAATGGTTCACAAGCATATGCGTCAGAATCAGAGAGACGAAATGTACCTATTGACCAGATGTTTGGAATGGTCTTTCCAGCATGAATGGTATACTGTGCTAATGAATGACCACTCAGATTTGCAATTGGTTTGTATCCCAACTGCTTGATTGTTTTTTCAATAGTTCTACCTATGTCACTTGCTTTAACCCCTACTTTGATCATTGCCATTGCATTTCCTAAAGCGTCCTCAGCTGCTTGAACTAATCCATCATACAGCGGATCATAATTTACAGTTACTGCAGTATCTGCAATGAATCCATTAATTTGTGCACCAAGATCAATCTTTACTAAATCTGAATCAGAAATTGTTAAGGAATCATTTGGTTCTGCAGTATAGTGTGCTGCAACTTCATTAATGCTAGTATTTACAGGAAATGCACATTTTGCGCCGCGCTTCCTAATCTCTCCTTCTATCTCTTCACAAATTTCATAAACTGTTTTTCCAATCCAATTCTTTTTTCTTGCTATCTCTCTTACTTCGGATGCAATTTTTCCAGCTTTGATGTAATCTTCAGTTTGCATGACCTCAATGTTTAAAATCGTTATTTAAAATATCATCTGTCAAGCTTAAATTGGGGAGATTGATGCGCTGTTTCATTGGGATTGTAGTCTAGCTTGGTATGATTCTGGTTTTGGGTACCAGAGGTCGTAGGTTCAAATCCTGCCAATCCCACCATCTTTTTTCAAAAAGTTCGTAAAAAAGTAGAGTTCTTATTTTATCATAGTTAACTAATGATGCCGAGCGATGAAGAAGAGTTAGAGTAATGACTTTGAAATGAAGTAAACTTATGGCTCTGAGCTCTGGCATAACTTTTTATCAAATATCTATGGTCAAATGACAATTGCAATTTGTTAAGCGAGATTTTCTTTTAGTGGCAGCTACAATTATGATTGTCTTTGGTGTAGCAGCTTTACCATCCATGTCTTTGATGCATGGAATTGGAATTGGAATAGCATTATTTTTTGGAATCAAGGCATTTGTTACTTATCGCCAAAAAACAATGATGAAAAGAGTGGGAGAGGGATTTTGTGCTCAATGTGGAAAAAAGATTCATCATGGAAAATGCCCTAAATGTGATTCTGAAAATAAAAAATAGTATAATTTCTACGTACGGCTTATTACTGAAAAAACCTAAGTTTAAGAATGATAGCCTCAGGATATCTGACTTTAACTAGAAGCTCAACTTTTGCTCAATTTCATTCTAAAATGGTCGATATCAAAAAATCTAGTTAGCAGTGTAAGAATATGAAGTACCACTTAGCGATTATACTATCCATTTCAATCCTCCTAGGAGGATTGGCTTATCCTGTTTTTGGTCAATCTATGGCAGATACAGTTGTAATTAATGAAGTCGACATTAATCCTCCCGGAGACGATTCTCTTACAATAAACGAATGGGTAGAACTGTACAATCCTACTGATTCCCCAATTGATATTGGTGGGTGGGAAATTGCATCAACTACTATATTGAAAAAAACATTTACAATTCCTCAAGGAACTACTATTAATCCAGATGGATTCTTGACATATTCTTACACAAAAGTTTGGTTTACTGATGTTTCAGAACTTGTGGAATTACGTGATTCTAATGGTAATGTCATTGATGCTACTCCTGTAATGACTGATGTTGATAATGATTTTTCATCATGGCAAAGAATCTATGATGGTGTTGATACAAATGCGGCAACTGATTGGGAATTTTCAACATCTTCTGCAGGTTCTACAAATGGTAAATTAATTGTAGAAGAGGAGGAAGAAGCAGTAACAATTTCAATTAATGTTAACAAATCAGAATTCTTATTTGGTGAAACTGCTAACATCAGTGGAAGTGTTTCTGAAAAATTTTTCATAGAAAAGCCATACTTCCAAGCTGCCCCAATAGAAATTACAATTAGCGGTCCTTCATATTACAAAGAAGTAACACTATACCCTGATCTAAATCTTAACTATAAAACAACACTAAGCTTGCATAAAGTACTAGGAGTCAATGAAGGAATCTATGATGTCACCGTTGAATATGCTGGAACAAGTGCACAAACAAAATTCTCAGTTGGTGAAGAAATTATAATAATTGAAGGAGAAGAAGAAAGTGATCTTTCTATATCCTTTGATTCCGAATCTTACATTCCAGGACAGACTGCAACAATTACTGCTAAAGCATCTGAAGTTATTCCATTTGAAGGATTAAAATTCAAAGTTATAGATCCTAACGGAATTCAGATTTTTGATGGAACATTATACCCAAATACTGCAGGAGAATTTACAACAACCATTTTCATGACCACTGTTTCTCCTACATACGGTATTCACAAAGTTGAGGCAGAATACTCTACATTAACTGCAGATTCATCATTTGAATTACTTGAGGATGTAAAAGAGGATAAAGCAATTTCTCTTAATTCGGATAAATCAGTTTACGGTTTAGGAGATACTGTAATTATTACAGGAAGATTAAATGATCTCTGGATATATTCACTAGATTTAGAACTCCAACAAGTTGGTACAGGATCTCTTGATACTGACCCACTTGATGTAGTTAAAGAAAAAACTGCAGTTAGACTTGAAGGCGATAGTACTTTTAGATATGAATACAAGGTAGCCAATAACTCAGATAGACTTGGTGAATACAGAGTCAAAGTTTTCAAAGATGTTGGATCTTCTGAAATATTTTTTAAAGTAGTGGAAAATCCTGATGAATATGTAGAAATTGACGAATCCGAATTAGCATTATTAACAGACAAAACAATTTACGAGGTTAACGACAAGATTATTGTTTCTGGAAAAATTAATCAGGTTAGTACCAGCAGTTCATTTTACACAAACACTGTTACCATTGTTATAAAAAATGATGATACTGGCTATATTCGCTCTGATACTTTCAAGCCTACGGGTGATAAACCAACAAATGTTAGATATCAATTGACTGCAGTCCCTGACATTGCAGGTAATTTCAAAGTAGAAGATGTTTTGTATAGTTCAGTCTTTGATGAGGGCTCTTACACTATACAAGCTTCATATCAAGGTGCAGAATATGCTACAACCCATTTTTCAATTGTTGATCCTCTAAATATTGAAGGTTTTGGAGAACTGAGCATCAATAAAGAAGTATTTGGTTTAGGTGAAGATGTCAATGTTGATGGATTAATTCCTGGTCTTTCTCAAGGATCTGGAATTGAAATAAAATTATACAAACCAGATGGTGATGTTGATACTTTTGGTGCACTAGCTGACAATTCTAGGTTCTCTTGGAGCTGGAAAACACCAATTTCTGAAAAACCAGCAACAATTACAACTAATGAACGAGTAGTTTTAACTAGCAATTATGGTGTTTATCGAGCTGAATTTTCAACGGATTCTGGAAGTGTAGATATATTCTTCAAAGTCTCGCCAGATCCTGAAAACGATTCACTAGTTGTAAAACCCATTGAAGTTACAACTGATCAACCAATATACAATTCTGGCCAAACATTGACTGTTTTTGGGTCTGCACAAAAAAGAGTCCAGGGAACTGAAGGTTTAGTTGTTCAAGAAAGGGCCCATATTGTTATTAAAACAACTGATTTTCCAATAAAAGAAATCTATGACGCATTTGTTTACTTGGATAATGGAGGAAACTTCAAGAGTTCCTTTGTTTTACCAATAACCATCTTTAAAGAAGGAAATTACAAGGTAACTGCAACTTATCTAACCAATAAGGCTGAGACAATTTTTTCAGTTGATAATGAATTTTTGATTGGTGGTGATGAAGATCTAGCACTTTTAATAGATACTAATAAAGAACAATACTCACTTGGAGAACCAGTTCACATTACTGGTAGGCCAAACAAACTAGTCTATTTGGATAAAGTCGATATTACAATAGTTCATGAATCACAAACCCAAATAACATGTGGTTCATTTGTTTGTGGAACTCCCGGAACCACAGTATCTGTAGTTCCAAGTGCATCGGGATCATTTAGTTATGATTACTTAATTCCAACAACAGAAAATGCAAAAGGAAATTATGAAATCATTGCAGATACTGAATTTGGAAAATTCCCTGTAACTTTTGTTGTTACTGATGCACCAATAATTATTGAAACCCCTAGTGAACCAGAACCAGCAGTTTCAAGAACTACTGAAAAATTCAATAGAATTCCTGACTCCTTAATTCCAATTACTCCTTCTTCAATTGAATTAGCTGGAGAAGAAATGTTACCAAGAGTTATTCAAGGTTCGATGTTGACTGCAACTCGTGGTGAAGAAGCAAATGTTAACTTGCGTGTAACTACTGAGACAGGATTATGTATAATTGGACAAGAAACTGATTGTTCAATTTCTGAATCAACAAGAGCACCAGGGAAAATTTATGAGATTGTTTCAATTGATGATGTCAACTATAAAGTAAGATATAGCGGCCCAGATGTTAGATTAGAAAAATTCACAATTCTTCCTGAATCTGATGATGGAACTCTTCCTGAATCAACTTGGAATGTAGAGATAATAAAAGAGGAAGACCAAGTATCTAGATTCTATTACAAAATCACTAGAGTAGCATCAGAATAATCTCTAGGTTTTTAAAACAAATCCGTCATTTTGTACTGTGAATATTCAAGTCTTAATGTTCAAGCAAGATGATCCAAAAAAATGCTCTGCTGCAAAGTTAGTAAAATTCGGTCTTGCCAAAGATATTAAAAAAACTTCTGGAAAAACTCTAGTTTTAGATCCTTTTGCAGAAAAAACTTTATTGCCAAAAGACAAGAATCTTGTAAATTCTATTACTGGAATTGATTGCTCATGGAATCTTGCTGATAAAACATTTTCAACTAAATTTTCTGGAATCAAAAGAAAACTCCCTCCCTTGCTTGCAGGAAATCCAGTAAATTATTCAAAATTAAATAAACTTACGACAGTTGAGGCAATTTCAGGTGCTTTATTTATTTTAGGAGAAAAAGAAACAGCACTAGAACTTCTTGACAAATTCAAATGGGGACATACATTTTTTGAGCTAAATCAAAATCTATTAGATGAATATTCTAAACTTGATTCAGAAGCACAAATCAATTCTGTTCTAGACTCTTTTGGTCTAAATCCGAAATCTTCAAATTAAATTTAAATTATTTTATTGATGCGAGCCAGAGCGCGAAACGCTGCTAAGGCAGAGGAAACTCCTCCCTCCATACAGGATATGTGATTCGGAGATGGATGACTAGAGATGGTCGGCAACAGTGCAGAAAATATCCAATCTGGGTTGTACTATGATGGCAAAACCTGAGGTTTCCAGAAAAGGAATGAAACAACTGTCCCACATGGAGTAAGGCCAAACAGAGCTATAGGTTCCTGTAACTAGCTCAGGTAGGCCGCAAAGCGAAATATCGTGAAAACAAAAGGAGGGTTACTACTGGCACGCATAAATTTTTTTAAAATTTTAAAACAAGTTTGCAGATTTACTGCATAGATTTTACTTGGTCTTTACAAACTTGTGCTTTACACTTGCAGGTTGCATCACAGAAGCATTGACCTTGCATCTCACAATCACATTCATTGCCTGCATCTAGAGATGCTGCACATCCACAAGATGCCTCACTCTCAGTAGGTATTGCAGGTGGTGGACTCTGTTGTGTACTTGGCTCATCATAAACACTTCGAGTTTTTTGATAATCAACATCATCAATTAGTTGCGCTTCTCCCCTGGTTGTTTGATACCCACCAGCTCCTGCACTTGTCTCATACGCTCTTAATCTTGATGGATCAATTCCTGTCTGTCCAGTTTCTTGCTGTCTTTTTAATTGTCTATTACTAAACATGAAAAATGCTCCTCCACCAATAGCTGCCATTGCAGCCATTCCATAGATGATCATTACAGGGAAATCACCAGTTGAAGTGGTTGCATAACCTTCAGGTGGTGTTGGTGTTACTCCAACAATCTCAATTCCTTCAAAAATATCAATATTAGCAAATCCAATAACGTGCAAATTTGCGTTATCCGCTGATGCAATTGCTCTTACTGGATAAGTTTTATCAGTTGTAAATGATGTTTCCTGAATTTGTTCTATTTTTCTTCCCTCTCTAATACTGCTTTCACCCATAGTAAATCCAGATATTACAAAACCTTGAATCTCTTCAGAAATTCCAAACTGTGCTGCATCTATATTAATTCCAGTTGGATCAAACAAAAAGTGCCAAGTTCCAAGTTGCTGATTTTTAATTTGTTCAGCATTGATCAAGGATTCTGATAAAATACTTTGAGCTTCACTGCCTGCGATAGCAGATGCTAATTGAGGATTCATCTCTTGAATTCCTGCATACATTGAGTTGATATCATGACTATCAATCACTACAGGACCATTAACTGTCATACCTCTCCAAGCCATATCCAAAAGTGCTGGCTGACTTCTATCTGCAGGCCTAATAACATAATTTACCAAATCTCCTGAAAGTATAATTTTAAAATCAATTGATGTGTTAAGTGCTCTTCCAGTAAGGTCTGCCTCATAAGTAACCATCAAGTTGTTAATCTGCGCCTGAGAGCCATCTGAGTGTAATTTTTCATTTAGTCTGTTTTGCAAATCAGCAACATCTGGATTAGAAGTATCTCCTGAAAAGAATATGCTACTTTCTTGTCCTCTGAGCAATTGGGCAATTTCTCCACCCTCTTCATACTCTACAACAACTGACTTTTGATATTTCATCTCAAAGGGAGATGAATTGGTATTGGAATTAACATAAGCAAACATCTGAGCACCATATGCCACTTGACTGCCACCAAAAATTAGAACCCCTGTGAATAATACTGCTATTAATACAGCCCTATTTGTCACGAAAATCGATCAATGGTTTTTAGTAATAAACCTACCTACAATTCAAATTGTCAATTTTTCAAAAATTTGAAAAAGTAATATTTAGTGACCGTTGCTAGATTTTGAGTTTTAGGACGAGAAAATGATTACTATATTAGCTGGGGGAACTGGATCTGTTAAACTTGTTCGAGGTTTAGCTGCTCAAGAAAGCGATGTTAACGTAATTAGCAATGTGGGCGACAACTATTGGCTTTATGGCATGTATGTGTGCCCAGATATTGATACAATCATCTATGGACTTGCAGATTTGTTAGACTATGACCGCGGATGGGGAATAAAAAATGACACTTTCAATTTTCTAAGACAGATGGAAGTTTTTGGCGAAGAGACATGGTTTAGAATTGGAGATAGAGACGCTGCGACCCATCTAATAAGAACTAATATGCTCAAAAACGGCAAAAATCTTAGTGACATTACAAAATGGATGTGTGAGAAATTTGCAGTTCCAACCAAAGTAATTCCCGTTACTGATAACAGTGTTGAAACTAGAATCATTACCGATAAGGGAGAATTACATCTTCAAGAGTACTGGGTAAAACATCGTGGTAAAGATAAAGTTGAAGGTATTCAGTATATTGGTGCCGATAAAGCGCGTCCAAACCCTGAGGCAATAAATGCAATCAGTGACTCTGATATGGTAATTCTTGCACCAGGTAATCCTTTAACAAGTATTGGACCAATGTTACAAATTAAAGGAATTAGAAAAGAACTATCAAAAATAAAAAAGAAAGTAGTCGCTGTCAGTCCACTAATTGGTAGCAAAGCAATTAGCGGTCCTGCAGGCGCATACATGGAGGCTGCAGGAATTGAAGTAAGCTCTTTTGGATTAGCACAAATGTATTCTGATGTGTGTTCTAACGTTATCATTGATTCAAAAGACAGATTGCTATCAAAAAAGATTCAAAATTTAGATATGCATGTATATGAAACTAAAATCACAATGAAAAATAAACAGGCTGAAGAAGCTTTAGCATCTTTTATTCTAAAACAAGTTCGCGTCTAGCTTGAAAATTTCTGCAATAATTCCTGTAAAGACATTTTCTAAAGCTAAAACAAGATTAAATTTACTTCAAGAAAAAAAAGAAGAACTTTGTAAACTAATGTTCGAAGAGGTTCTTCAAACCCTTTCTGTTTCAAATTTAATTGATAAGATTTTAATTGTTACAAAAGACGAGGAAGCACTAAGCATCTCTAAAAAGTTTAAGACCGTTCAGATAATTGATAATGAAGAATCTGGAGTTAATCATGCTGTTTCATTGGCAGATTCATATTCTATTGAAAATGGTTTTGATGCATCTGTTGTTTTTCCACAAGATATACCATTTATGAAAATACAAGACATTGACTTTTTACTAAAGTTTCAAACTCCTCCAAAATTTTCTTTAATTGTACCTTCAAGAAGATTTGATGGGACAAACGCTCTAGTAAGAATGCCAGTTGACCTAATGGAGACACATTATGATGAGGATAGTTACAAAATTCATCTTTCAACTGGGCGTCAAAAAACTTCTAACACTTCTCTAATCTTTATTCGAAGAATTATGCTTGATATCGATGATCACTCTGATCTAGAGTTTGCATTGAGCCAAAAAGAAAAACCGGTTCTTTGCGAGCAAATTTTGAACCTAATACGCTGAATTTCGTACCAATAAAGCGCCATACTTATAAGGGATGAATCAGCAATAGTTAAATACAAGAGTAAAAAGGTTGGCGAATTTTAGATGGTAAAAAGTGTTAATCCAAAAGATAGGTGCCCAAGATGTGCAAAAGGAACTCTGGTTACTGATGCAAATACCGGTGAGAACTTTTGCAGCAAATGTGGATTTGTAATTACTGATAAAGTTGAAGAGTCAGGTCCAGAATGGCGTTCATTTTCAAAAGAAGAACATGAAGGACGAAGTCGAGCTGGAGTTCCAACATCACTTGCAATGCACGATATGGGTCTTGCAACAATAATTGGCCCTGCTGATAGAGATGCAACAGGAAAACCACTTTCTGCATCTATGAAAAGTACCATTGAGAGATTAAGAACTTGGGATAGTAGGAGCCAGGTACATGAACCCGTTGATAGAAATTTTAGACAAGCATTTAGTGAACTTGATAGACTAAAAGACAAACTTGCAGTTGGTGATGCAGTAATTGAAAAAGCAGCTTACATTTACAGAAAAGCATTAGAGAAAGGACTAGTCAGAGGACGTTCCATTTCAGCTTTGATTGCATCAGCATTGTATGCTGCATGTCGTGATACAGAAACTCCAAGAACACTAAAAGATATTGGACAAGCAAGTAATATCAAAAGAAAAGATATTGCAAGATGTTATAGATTACTTTTAAGAGAACTTAGCTTAAAGATGCCAGTTGTTGATCCAATCAAATGTGTTGCAAGAATTGCAAGCAAAGCTGGACTATCAGAGAAAACAAAAAGAAAAGCAACAAAGATTTTGCAAACTGCAGAAGAGAATAAAATTTCAGCAGGAAAAGACCCAATGGGATTAGCAGCAGCTGCACTTTATGTTGCATGTGTTACAAAT
>JABAOE010000095.1_pt3 | contig 28201 bp, 39 predicted proteins | sample 7062141 | NCBI WGS metagenome assembly JABAOE01 (sample SAMN14538627, study PRJNA623070) | marine sediment metagenome | biome: marine biome [ENVO:00000428]; feature: marine pelagic biome [ENVO:01000023]; material: deep marine sediment [ENVO:00002113] | place: India: Gulf of Khambhat ...
TTTAACAAAAGAAAGGATGAATAAAAAGAAAGAAGGCGTAAAATAGTTGAAAGAAGATTTTACTGAAGAGGAAAAACGAGGTTTCTATAAGGCCATTTATTCAAGAAGAGACGTAAGATCTCATTTTACATCAAAACCAATAGAAGATGATGTTTTATCAAAAATTCTTCATGCTGCACATCATGCTCCTTCTGTAGGATTTTCTCAACCATGGAATTTTATATTAATAAAAGATGCAGAAACAAAAAAGAGAATTAAAAAATCTTTTGAAGAAGAGAAAAACCGTTCATCACAATTAGTTGAAGAACCAAGAAGATCAAAATATCTTTCATTCAAACTAGAGGGAATTTTAGAATCTCCAGTAAATTTGTGTGTTACCTATGATCCTACAAAGTTTGGTCCATTTGTTATAGGCAGATCAAGTATTCCTGAGGCGGGATTGTATAGTGTTTGTTGTGCAATCCAAAACCTATGGTTGTCAGCAAGAACAGAAGGAATAGGTCTTGGATGGGTTAGTATTTTATCTAATGATATTCTTAGAGAAACTCTTTCTTTACCAGAACACGTTGTTCCAGTGGCTTACTTGTGTTTAGGATATGTTAATGAATTTGAAGAAAAACCAGATCTTGAAACTGCAGGTTGGTTACCAAGACTTGGACTAAGAGATGTAGTTTATTTTGAAAAATGGAACAATAAAGAAAATGATAATTGGAAAAATATTCAAGAAATGATTAAAGAAAATCTTGATTACGCTTAAATAATTAAGAATGTTTTTTTTTCTGGGCTTGTGGCGCAGAGTCAATTTGACGCGAAACATGGATAGCGTGGTAGCCTCCTAAGTTACAGGTCGAGGGATCGAAGCCCTCCAAGCCCGTTGAATTTAGGCATTAAGCTAAATATCTTCATTATTTGTAGGAAAAGTATGAGTGGATATCTAAAAGCTACATCAATTGATCATGTAAATATGAAAGTAAAAGATTTGGCTAATAGTATAGAATTTTACAAAAATCTATTTGGTTTTGAGGTAAAACAGGAGGAAAATCCAAACAAGATAGATGTTCCATCAAAAATTATTGGTAATAATGCTATCAAGTTGTGTTTGTATGAAGTCCCTGAAATGTCCCCAGAAGGTGGCATAGCTCATTTTGGATTTAGTGTTTCAAACTTTAATGAGATTATAGAGAAATGTAAAGAGCTTGATATTGAGATTCTTTATGGTGGTCCTATAGAATGGGAAAAATCCAAATCAATTTACATAAAAGATCCTAACGGTTATGAATTAGAATTAAGTGAAATTTCTGGTGGCGGATTATAGAAAATTATTTTATTAATATTAAGAAAATTTTCTTATTAATGAATTTGATTTGTAATCAAGAAGAATATTTAGTTTAATTAATGAAAAAGATGCGTAGATTTTCTAATTGATTTGTCTAAAAAATTAGTTTTTAATTATATTGAGACTGAAAAAGTCAAATATTACATCTGAACAAATTGTTGTATTGAGTTTGAAAAAAGATGTGACAGAATCCTGTTCATGTAAATGTCATTATGGAGGAGCAGTTAGTTGCCCTAGTTGTAAGAACAATCACGGAATGGTATGTTGCCATTGTAAAGATTAGAATTTTTTATTTCGTTTTTCTTTTAGAAGCTAACATTTTGAGATTAGCTAATTCAGTTTTAAGAGACTCAATTTGAACCAAAGTTTGTAGATTAGAAATTTCTTGATTTAGTCTTTCAATTTCACTATCTTTTAGCTTTACAGATTCTTTTAGTTCATCTAATTCAGAGGATAATTCATTTTGAATACTTCTTATTTCTGAAATGCCAACTTGGCTACCGATAGTTGTAGCTTGAATTGTCTGTGAACTACTCAAGCTTTTTTTTTCGCTGTGAGCTGGTGCGTTTTTGTGCATATAATCAGCACTTTTTTGAGAAATCCAACATACTGCTACTAAGAACCACATGATGGGAACTGCCATTATGAAAATAAATTCCATAATAGGAGCAAAATCAACAAAGATTGGCCATAATCCAGTTAGAATTGCTGCAAATACAGCACAGACAACAGTGGCCAAATGGTTTCCCATGTATCCCATGATATTGTGAAAAAAATCATTGTTTATAATAGTAATGTTGAAAATCAGAGATTGATATAATTAAAAAGAAAAAGGAGCCGAGTTTATTCGTCTTCTTCAGTAGTTGAAGTTGCTTTAGGCATATCAGATTGTAAAATTTGGATCTTTTGTAATAGTTCTGTTCTTAGATCTCTTGCAACCCTTCGTACTGTTGGTCTTGGAACACCAAGTTCATCAACAACTTTAGTATAGATATCCTGTTTGTCAGTAACCCCTTTGTCAAGATAAGAATTAATTGCTTCTTTAATTATCGTGCTTTGATTTGTACGATTCAACGAATTCTAAGTTTTTGTCGTTCTATATAAGACTATAACTTTTTGAATTTTTGAAATGTCATTTCTAATAGTTTCAGTTTAAAAAAATAAAAATTTTTAAGTCCACAATTGTAAAATATACCAACGAAAAGCGTACTGATAATTATGAATTTTTCAACATAGTTGAAATATCTATAAGAATTTTTATTAATATTTTCACAAAAGACTCTTATGATAAGAGAAAAGAAGAATTTTGATGACTGTAGCAAATATTGAAACAAATTTTGGAAAGATTTCATTTAAACTACTACCTGAATTAGCACCTGAAACAGTTAGAAATTTTGAAAAATTAGCAAGAGAAGGGTTCTATGATGGTACTCTATTTCACAGGATAATTCCTGGATTTATGATTCAGGGTGGTGATCCAAATACAAAAACTGACAACAAAGGTTCATGGGGAATGGGAGGACCAGGATATAATATCAATGCGGAATTTAATTCAAGATCTCATTTACGAGGCATAGTTTCTATGGCTAGGGCACAAGATCCAGATAGTGCAGGTTCACAGTTTTTCATAGTTACTACTGACAGTACATTTCTTGATAGACAATATACTGTATTTGGTGAAGTAATTGAAGGCATGGATGTAGCAGACAAAATAGTCAATCTTGAAAGAGATGGAAATGATTGCCCATTAGAGAAAGCACAAATGATTCATGTAACTGTGGAATAAATGAGAACAAGGATTTTTGTTATTTTTATAATAATTTCATTAATTCTAATTATTCCTCCAGTAAACGCTCAAGAGATCAATATTGCTGAGAAAGCAAGGCAAAAATCAGTTGAAGTAACAATCAGTGAATCAGGAAATATTCATGTTAAACATATTGTAAGTTTTTCTAATTCTCCAAAACAGGTAAAGCTTTTGGATGGAATTATTGAAAATCTAACAATTCTTGATGAAGAAGGTAAAGAACAACTAGTAACAGTAGTTGGAGATAATGATTCAGTAATGATTTTTCCATCAAGAAGTGATTCTATTATTGAATATGATCTAAAAGATGTGCTTTTTCTAAATAATGGTTTTTGGATTTGGGATTTCTTATATTTGGAATCAACATCATTTTACATTCCTGAAGGGCTTGATTTTATTTTTGTAAATGATAGACCTGTTAATTTGGGGGAAAAGAAAGGATTTGTTTGTCATGGATGTCAAATGGTTTTAGAATATTCATTAAATGAACCAAGTAATTTTAAACAAGTAAACTGGGAAGATAAGGAATTTCTAGTAGAAGTAAAAACTTTTGCAGAAATAGAGAATTTTTATTTTGATCAACCTGCAAAAAAAATTAGTTTTGAGATAAATGAAGAAAATAGATATGTTACTACAATAATTCCTTTAGAATTGTTATGGGAACCATATATGGTATATCTTAATGAAGAAAAGATATTTTTTCATGAATTCGTCAATAATGGAACTCATGTTTGGGTTAACATGAAACCCCCAACCGCTGGAGAAGTTTCAGTAATAGGAACTACAGTAATTCCCGAGTTTCCAATAATTGCTCCATTGGCTGTAGGATTTTTGATGATCCTGATGTTACCACTAATAAGAAAATTTAATCTCCACTAGAACCACAAGAACAAAAACCGTATTCATCTATTCTGACATTACAAATTGGGCATTTTTCTCCATAATCTACTTCCCATGGCTCTTTTCCAAAAAGTCTAAAATGATCATCTATTTCTAATGGAATATCTCTTTTCTTTTCCAATGATGTGTATAAGTATTCAAACTATACATACATTATTGGAGAAAAATTATGAAAATTGAGTGTGGATGCCATTGTATAAAGTGCAAAAGTACAGATCTTGAATCAAATCAAATAGGTGAGATTGAAAAAGATGGGTATTTTGATATGCATCATACGTGTAATGAATGCAATACACATTTTGACCATTTGGATGGAGAGACTTTTTCTAGTTGTGAAAAATGCAATTATTCTAGTTAGTTATTAAAGATTCTTCAACAAAATAATGAGTTCTGTTCTCGTCAAAATTTTTCATAATTTCTTTATTTGAAGCCATCTTTGCTAGGGCTTTTGATACATCTAATGGGCTTGCAGCCCAACCATATTCTCTAAGTTGTTGAACTGTTTCAGTAACGGTTCTAGGTGAATCAAAAAATCTACTTGTTTCTAAAATTCGTAGTTTTGATTTAATTTCGATAGGAGTAATATATTTTGGTTCATTAAATTCTGGTTCATATGCTTCAGCATCATCTAGGTATTCCAGACCATATTGAGTTGAATTTCCTTTGCTAGTTTCTTTTTGAGCAGACTCTGTTTCATATACAATTTTTGCCTGATTTTCTGGTAAATGGTTTGATAAATTGTCTATAATTTCACCTAGTGTTTGATTATCAACGTAAAAATCTCTAGAATCTACTTCGATTTCATTTTCACCTATCTTAAGCTTGATTCTAGCCAATGAAAAATTATCATCTAATTTTGATTTATCCTGTTAGCTCTAAGGAGCTTAAAGATTAGATCAAAACTTTTACACAATTTATTGGGAATTTTTTCCTTTGATGTTATAATGTTATTTTGAAAGAATTAGCCATGAAATCATCCAAAAAAGGAGGATTAGTAATTCTGTTTGTCCTAGGCATGAGTATTTTTGGGTATTCTCAATATGCTTCTGCATCACAAATTGGGGTAAGCATTACTCAAAGTGAATTATTAAACGAAAATGAAAAGGGTTCAAATTATAATGTTGAATTAAAATTTGAAAATCCTTCGCTATTAGTATTAACTGCTGGTGAGACAGAATTCTTTGTTATTGCAAACGATGAGATTATAGGTAAAGGTCAGCTAGAGCCATTTACATTACAGCCATTAGATAGCAGTTTCGTAAAAGGCACGTTTTTTACAGATTCAAATGATAATAATCAATCTCAATTAGTAAAAATCAATGGAGTTACAAAATATGATGTATTCTTTACATCTATTGATGTTCCTTTTGTTTATTACCCAACTGAAGAGCAAGCAAGAGAATTTATACATCAAGATTAATTTCTTCACAAATGCTTACAGTTTTTGGATCTACAGCATTAGACACAATTAGAACTCCAAAAAAAACTTTGAAGAATGTGCTAGGTGGCGCGGCAACTTTTGCAGCAATTTCTGCAAGTAATTTTGTAAATACAGGGTTAATTGCTGTAGTTGGAAAAGATTTTCCTAAAAGTCACCATAATACTTTATCTAAATATCTTGATTTGCAGGGGCTGACAATCAAGGAGGGTAAAACATTTCGTTATGATGGGAAATATGATAATACACTAAGTACCAGATCAACTTTGAAAACTGAATTAAATGTACTTGCTGATTTTAAAGCAACAGTTCCTGAAGCTTATAGAAAATCTCAATTTGTATATCTTGCAAATAATGATCCTGAACAAAACATTTCACTAATCAAAGAATTTGATAAAGTAAAATTTTCAATGTGTGATACTATAGATTTTTGGATATCAACGAAACGTGAAGCAGTAATTAAGATGATTAAAGCAGTTGATGCAGTAGTAATTAATGATGAAGAAGCAAAACTCCTTACAAAAGAATTCAACTTGATAAAATGTGCCAAAAAAATGATGCGATGGGGAGCAAAATATGTCATTATTAAGAAAGGTGAACATGGTTCTTTGATGTTCTATGATGATGTAATTTTTCCCACTGCTGGATTCTCACTAGAGGATGTAGTAGATCCTACAGGTGCTGGTGACTCTTTTGCAGGAGCAATGATAGGCTACCTAGCAAGTAAAAAATCAACTAGTCAATCAGATATTAAAAAAGCAGTGGTTTATGGTAATGTATTGGGATCTTTTGCTGTTGAGAGGTATGGTTTAGATGGATTACTAAAGATCAAAAATGGAGATATTACTAAACGAATCAAGATGTATGAAAAAATGATCAGATTCTAAAAAGACTTAAGTTCAAATAATTCTCAAATTAATTTGTATTGTCTCAAGAAATGTCTGAAAAAACTGAAGATAGACTAGATACAATATTCAAACTCCAAAAAGGACTATCAGACATGATGAACCTAGACAGATATCCAAAAGATTCTGAAGGTAGAGTTTCTGCTCTTAGTACAGCAATTATGCATGAAGCAGTAGAGTTGCAAAGAACTACAAATTGGAAATGGTGGAAAACTCCAACTGAATTTAATGAAGCTGAAGCAAGAGAGGAGTTAATTGATATTTGGCATTTTGTGGTTCAGGCATCACTTGAGCTTAATCTTACACCAGATGATATTGTAGAAGAATACAGAAAGAAGAACGAAATTAATCGAGAAAGACAGAAAAATGGATACTAAGTTCTGATTTTATTCAAGATTTTTTCAAAATCTGTTTCATTTATTAAATTTATAAGAGTTATTTGATTTTGGAAATATTTAATTTTAGATTTAGAAATTGTTAGGTAAGGCTCTGGACTAGTAGAATTAATTATTCGATTGTTATTATCAACACCATTTTTGTATAATTCAAATAACGAATGCCCAGCTTTGTGTCCCCAAACTTCTTTTCCACATACTATGATTGTATGGATTTTTTGATTTTTGTAAACAAAATCAATAATAGAATCTATTCCTTTATTTTCAGATAGTAATCTTCCTACAATTGAAACATCGTTCAAAATTTCTGAATTTGCAAATTTTTTAAGTAGATCTATGCTTGAGAGTGTGCATACTGCAATTGATGAATTAGGATTACCATGGTAATACTCCTCAGGAATGGGTAAAATTTTCTTGCATAGTTCCCCAATTTTTTCCCCTAGAGAATTCATAATATTTCACGCATGGTTTTAGCAATAAATTCAATGTTTTTCGCAGTTACCTTTGGATGAATTGGTAAAGAAATAACATGAGATGCTGCCCAATCAGTAATTGGTAATTTTGTCTTAAGTTTGTAAAAGGGAGTTCTATGAACTGGTGTAGGATAGTAAGAAGCTGCCCCAATTCCTTTTTTGTTTAGTTTCTTCAAAAGTAAATTTCGATTTTTTGTTGCAATTGTATAAAGATACCAATTTACTTTTTCATTTTTTCGTTGAGAAGGAAGATCAACTTTAAGTTCTGATATTAGTTTTGATAAGAGGTTTGCATTCTTTCTTCTAGATTTTAGAAAACTAGGGAGTTTTTTTAATTGCACATTTGCAATTGCGGCACTAATTTCTGGTAATCTTAAGTTTAGACCAAAGATTCTAGTGTCGTATCCATGTACCATCCCATGATTTCTAATCATCAGTAATTTGTCTCTAAGTTTTTTGTTTTTAGTTACTACAAAACCACCCTCTCCAGCAGTCATTACTTTTGCAGGATACAAACTATAACATCCCATTTCAAAAAATGTGCCAGTATGTTTTCCTTTATAGGTTGAACCTAATGATTGTGCAGCATCTTCAATTATAGGAATATCATGTTTTTTTGAGATTTCAGATAATCTATCAACATATGCAACATTTCCATAAAGATGAACAGGAATGATAGCACGTGTTTTTCTTGTAATTTTTTTTTCTAAATTATCTGGATCAATTGTATAGTTGTTTTTTAGAATATCAACAAAAACGGGTTTTGCACCAGTTGAAACTATTGCATTAGCCGTTGCAACAAAGGTAAAGGAAGGAAGTAAAACTTCATCTCCTTTTTTGATATCTAATGCATAAAGTGCTGCCTGTAAGGCAGCAGTTCCAGAATTGACTGCAATGGCATATTTTGATTTTACAAAAGATGCTGCAGATTTTTCAAAAGATTGAACATGTTTACCTCCTTGATTAGCAGATGAGGTCAAAGCACCATTTTTTAGTATAGATGTGACTGCAGAGATCTCCTCTTTACCCACAATAGGAATGTTAATTGGAATATTCAATAGTAATTCTGCTTAATAACTAGTCTATAAATCTCGTCAGGCGTACATGAATTTTTATATTTCAAAATTTTGCTAACGGCATAATGAAATCACGTCATTTAGAAAGATCAGATGCAGGATACAAGGTTTTTTTGTATATTTTCTATGTTTGTGCTTTCATAATGTTGGCATCGTTTGTTTTTGGAGTTTACGTGACAATGATAGAATGGATGGAAGATGGGACATATGTGATGGGTGAAGCAATTCACAATACAACTATTCCTTTTGAAAATTTTGCAAGAGTATCAACTTGGATATTCTTCTCTACAATTATTGGATGGTATTGTGTTTCTAGAATTGGTTGGAGAAAAACTGCTGGAAACAAACTTGTTGGAACTAAGATGGCGTTACTACAGTTAATGTTGCTAGGATTTTCAATTATTACACTTTATGAAGTATTATACAATTTTACAGTTCTAAATGCACAGATAGCTGCTGGAACCATTAATGGAATGGTTCCTGATATTGATAGATTGTCGGTAGCTTATCCAGACCCTGAAAGACCATGGAATTTGGTTTTTGCGACAAAGATGTTTCTAGCATCATTTATCATTAGCACTCATGCATTTTACCTAAGTACAAGACCAAGAAAGAGTTTAGATGAACCTGAATTATAGATAAATTTTCTGAGTTTTACTAAAAACTATTTTTTCTAGTATGTGAAGATTCTAGTATGGGATTATTTGGTTCTAGCAAAAATAAATTAAAATGCAAAGAATGTGGTACAGTGCTTCCTGATTCTGATCGATTAAAAAAACATCAGGATAAAGCACATAACAAAAAGAAAGAGAAATGTCGAGTTTGTGGCACTGAATTTAACACTCAAGAAGATCTTAGAAAGCATAAGAAAAATTGTAAATAAATTATTTAGAATAACTTTATAGGTTTAGATTTCAAAATTGTTTTGATTTGGATATTTCTGAAAAAATTGATTTGATTGAAAGACCTCCAACTGAGGAAGTCGTAACACATGACGAATTAGTTGAGCTATTCCAGACAAATTCTTCCCCAAAGCATTACATAGGTTTAGAGATTTCTGGATTTCTTCATTTAGGGAGTTTAATTAGTACAGGTTTTAAGATAAATGATTTTGTAAAGGCAGGAGTAGATTGTACTGTATTTCTTGCTGATTGGCATACTTTGATTAATGATAAACTAGGTGGGGATTGGGAAACCATTACAAAAGTCTCAAAATATTATGCTGATGCTTTCAAACTTGTTTGTCCCCAAGTAAAAATTGTTCTTGGTTCTGATCTTTATGATTCAAGAAAAGAATACTGGAAAGAATTTGTCAGTTTCACAAAACATATGACACTGAAACGTACAATGCGTACTTTAACAATTATGGGAAGATCAGAGGATGAGACAAAAATAGATTTAGCAAAATTACTTTATCCCCCAATGCAAGCAGTTGACATTCATTCACTTGATTTAGATATAGTTCATTCAGGAATGGATCAAAGAAAAATCCACATGTTAGTTAGAGAAATTTTTCCAAAAATGAACTGGAAGGTTCCTATTGCTGTTCACCATAAATTGTTACCAGGTCTTTCAAAACCTGTAGATTCTAGTGACTCTGCAATATTAGGAAAAATGAGCAAATCAGATGCAGATTCAGGTGTATTTATTCATAATACAGATGATGAAATAAAAAAGAAGATTAGTAAAGCATGGTGCGAGGAAGGAAATATCCAAAACAATCCATTATTAGAGATTGCACGAACAGTAATTTTTCATGAATTTAAGGAAATGAATGTTGAAAGACCAGAGAAATTTGGAGGTAATGTATCATATATTGATTACAATCAATTAGAGACAGATTTTGTCGATAAGAAGTTACACCCAGGAGATTTAAAGCAGACTGTAGGGAATTATTTAGTAAAGATAATTTCTCCAATTAGAGATAAACTAAATCTTAGTGAAGAGTTACATGAAGCAATTAAGAAGAGCTATTAGACTTTAAGATTAGGATTGGTTTGTTCTTCTAAATTATATTTTGATTTGTACCCTCTAGGGTTTATCATTAGATCTTTGTAATTATAAGTTGATGAATTTCCAATTATTACAGTACTAATCATGCCTAATTTGTCTGAATGATTAGGTAGATTTTCCAAATCAGTCATGACAATTGTTTCAGATTCTCTAAATGCTCCTTTAATGATAGCAACTGGGGTTGTAGGTTTTCTGTATTTTAGTAGAATTTTTCTAGTATCTTGTAATTGATGAATTCTTTTTTTACTTGCTGGATTGTAAATTACAATCACAAAATCACCTTGTGCTGCCGCTTCAACTCTTTTTTCAATTATTTCCCATGGTACTAGCAGATCACTCATACTAACAACTGCAAAATCAGTCATTAATGGTGAACCAATAATTGATGCACAAGAATTTAGTGCAGAGACTCCGGGAACAATCTCGACTTCAAGTCCATCTTTAGGATTCCAACCACTTTCTGCAAGAGTTTCATAAATTAATCCAGCCATCCCATAGATTCCTGGATCACCACTGGATACAAGAGAAACAATTTTTCCTGATTTTGCAAGATCAATACATTGATGAGCTCTTTCAACTTCTTGTGTCATTGCATAGCGATAAACTGTTTTTCCTTCAATAAGATCTTGAACTAAATTCACATAAGTTTCATATCCTACAATAGTGTCACTTTCAGCAATTACTTTTTTTGCTCTAAAGGTCATATGATCATGGTGTCCGGGCCCAACACCAACAATGTATAGTTTACCAGTCAATTGTAAAACAAATCATTTGTTAAGTAATTTATCCTTTTAGTGATTTATTGGAATGGATCTATGAATGGGCAGTTAACTATGTGATCACTATTGGTTGGTCTTGCAATACTAACAGTTAACATATTATCTACACGAAATGAATCAATATCTGATTTAGTCTCTAAAATTTTGGCAGTTTCATCATTATTCCATTCAACTAGATAGATTCTCCACATTGGACTGTAATTTGCATCTCCAAGAGCCGCTCCAGCTATTCCTGCTTGAAAACCAAGTGGTCCCGAGCCTTTAATTCCATTTTTGAATTGGAAAAGATCAACTGCTCCTGAATGGGCAATCAAATTAGCAGATGTTGGTGAGGATACTACGCCCATTGTTTCAGCTGGTCCTGCAGGGGTTGCATCAGTAACGATATAGTATATTGTTCTTCCATCAGGACCCCAACCTCTGTGAGCAACAAAAGTTACAGTTAGTTCGTCTTCATTAATTTCAGTAATTTGTCCACCGCCATAAGGCATATCATCTGTAATTTCTTTATCAGAACGTACTTTCATTTGTCCATCAGGCCAAACAATTTGAGGAGTGTTAAGAATAATTGCTGTTTCATTAAATTCTATTCTACCAGCCTCTTTAGCAGCAATTATCTCTTCAGCGGATTCAAAAATAATTTCCTTTTGGCCAGTCTTCCACGTTACTTCAATAACAGAATTTAATGCACTGTATTGGAATTCTTGTGATGGAGTACTAGAGAAAACTTCATCTTGAAATCCATAGATGCCATCTCCTTTTACTCCATTTTTAAAAATGAAAATTTTTTGTAGAGCTTTTTCTGGTATGTTGGCAATAGCTGGAGCAAGTTCTACATTCCATCCTTGTTTTTCTGAAAGAGTTTTAGCATAATCTTCATCGCTTCCATCAGTTATTATGTAGAGAACCTGATTTCCCTCATAGAGACCTTTATGCATTGGAATAGTAGCTGGAACGTTTGTTCTAGAAAGTAGCATTGAAGGTTCCTCCTTTGTTAATTCAATTTTTTGCATTATTACTTCTGTAGGTTGTCCTCTTATCCAGCCATCAACACTTACAGTAGCAGTAAATTCTTTTGAATTTGATGAGTGTAATGCAAGTGCAGCTCCTGTGAATTCAAAAGAACCTGATTTTTCTTGATAATCAATTAGAGACAAACCATAGATTGTGTTTCCATCAACAGTCCAGGTAGGTTGACCTTTTGCCTCTTGTGAGTTGATTTCATGAAGAACAACTAATTGAACAGGCTCACTTGAAGAAAATGTCATAGAGCCATCATATAGAGTTCCTTCACTAGGTGAAAGAATAAGGGCTAACTGATGATTCTCATGGCCTTTTCCTGGATCTTGAGACGATGTAATAGTTTGAGTAAAGTGAATTTTTTTTCTAGAACCTGCATCAACAAATTGTTCAGATATTGAAGAAATAGATATGATACTAGCTGCAAGTATTCCAATAATTACGATTGTAATGAGTTTCTTCAATGAATCTGATTGAGTTTATTCCCTTAAATGATTTTTTCTTAGTTTATTTTATCAAGTTGAAATGCATTATGTAGCGCCTTTACTGCTGCATTAGTATCAGAATTTTTTACAATAAATGCAAGGTTAAGTTCTGATGAACCCTGCGTAATCATTGATACGTTTACTTTGTTTTTCTCAATTGCTCCAAAAACTTTTGAAGCAACTCCAATAGTTCCTCTCATACCTGAACCAATTAACGCAATTATTGACATATCTGTTGTTACTTCTAATTTTTTGATTATCTTTCCTAATAGTTCCATTTCTAATGCACTTACTGCTTTATCAAGATCAGCATTCTTTACTACAATAGTAATGCTTGATTCTGAAGGATTTTGAGAAATCATCATAACATTGATTCCTGCTTTTGCTAATGTCGCAAATATCTTAGCTGCAGTTCCAGGCGTTCCAACCATGCTACCTCCTCTGATATCTATTAGTCCGTTATTTCGAACATTGCTTACACATTTTACAGTATTTTTTATTGATGAAGAAGGTGAAGCAGTTACCAGGGTTCCTTCATTTTTTACATTAAATGAACTTCTAATCTTCATAGGAATTTTCTTTGTTAATAGAGGCTCAAATGTTCTAGGATGTATCTGCTTTGCTCCAAAGAGAGCCATTTCAATTGCTTCTATGTAAGATACTTCTTTGAGTAATTTTGCATTTTTAACAATCTTAGGATCTGCTGTCATAAGTCCATCTACATCACTCATTAACCAGATTTCATCTGCTTTGATACAAGAACCAATAGTTGTAGCAGAATAATCAGAACCTCCTCTACCAAAGGTGGTTATGTGACCATGTTGATCGGCACCCACGAATCCTCCCACAACAGGAACAGTTTTCTTTGAAAACAGTGAATCTATTGCTTTTGAGACTCTAAGTCTTGTGGTATCCATCAGTGGCTTTGCTTCACCAAAATTAGAATCAGTTACAATTCCTACTTCTTTGCCAGTAAGAGGAATAGATTTTTTTCCTGTATCATTGATCGCTGAAGAAACTAATTTTATTGAAAGTCTTTCTCCAAATGAAAATAAATAATCCATTGTTCTTGGTGTAACTTCACCAAGTAATACCATTCCATCAATTAATGCAACCAGTTCTGTAAAGTCTTGATCAAATTTTGATAACAATTTTTTTCTTACATCAGCTTTTTTGATTGTTTGTTTTGCTAACTGTTTATGTCTATTAGTAATTTTTGATGCAAGCTGTTCAGCTCTTGATTTATTTTCTTTTTTTATTAATTCAGAAATTTCTATTAGATCATCAGTTGTTCCACTTGTTGCAGAACAGACTACAACAATTTGATGTTTCTTGGATAATGAGTAAAGGTAGTTAGCTACAGCTCGGATATCTTTTGCGGCAGAAATTGATGTCCCACCATATTTTATTACTAGTCTCAATTCAAAATACCTGAATTAGTTAATCTTTAAATGCTTTAACTTTCCACGCGTGGAGCCAAGTAGAAGTGAATTCTACCAATATTTGCTACCTTGAATTCAATTCTAAGTGGTTTTGCGCTTGAAAACTCACATGTGATAAAGCCTGCAGTAGTGCCCACAGCTTTTACAACAGGATTAAGATATTCAAGGCTGTAAGTACCAGTACTATCTTCCTTTGAAGAAATTTCTTCAATTTCTTCATCATCTTTTTCAAGTTCAATTACAACTTCACCAGAATCTCCTTTTCCTGAGAAATCACCTTTTGAATCAGAAGTGTGAATTGTAAGATAATCAGATACGACTTGAACATCACCAAGAATCTTATCAAATTTTGAAGATGATAAAATAATTTTTGAATCATAAGGGATTTTTGGTAAAGGAGTATCTGTTGCAGAACTTTCAATTAAACGCATTTTGTATTTTTTATTTTTGCCAACAGTCACAAGTAGCATATTTTGTTCAGATATGCTTATTTCAATACTGTCTTTTTTCTCTGCTCTTTTGATGAGTTTTGAAAATTCATCTATTCTAACTCCAAATTTAATATCACTATCACACTCATATTTTTCAAAAGCTGAATTAGGCCATGAAATATCAATTAAGGCAACATGTGAAGGATCCATTCCTCTAAATGTAATTCCTTCTGCAGTTGCAACAAAAGTTGCTTCTTCTACAAGTGTCGATATTGCAGAGATAATTGCCTTTAGATCGTCTGAACCACTTGTTTTTGCTTCAAAAGTCAAATCAACTTTCTTGATTTAAAGTTCCAGTTAAACGTTATGCGTAATTTCGCCAAGTGTATTTGCATTTGGTACAACGATAAAATTGTGTAGTTGGTTCATCTGCACTTCTAGTTTGTAACATCCACCAAACTGCTTCATTGTTTCCACATTTTTCACATTCTATTTTGATTGTTGGAAGTGATTCCTCACCTTCATCTCCTTCAAAAACATTGAATTCTTTGTTAGGTTCTTGTTCTTCTACTACTTTTTTTGCTTGTTTAACTTCTTGTCCTTCAGTATAACCACATTTAGAGCATTGTAGGCCAGATTCACCTTTTTTTAATTTGACCTCACATTTGGGGCAAAATTTCAATTTAATTTACCTTATTTTGGAATTAAATAATTGTTTTAATTCATCAGCGATTTTAATTGCTGAATCTGTAGCCTTTTTAATCTCTCCAAGTGGTTTTGTACTAGAATTAATTCTCATCCAGCATTCGTTAGTTAGAGGATGTTTTACAATAACACCTGCAAAATCGATATTTGATTCTTTTAGAAGCTCATGTTGAATTATGTATAAGATTCCAATATCAGTCTCTGTAATTGATAGGCTGATCTCTTTAGGTTCTGAGCTAATCACTTGAGCGTTCATGTAATCGGAAAAAGCACTTATTGTGGATATAAATCATTAGAAAATACGAATGGCAGAAAGTAGGATTTCAGATATTGAATTAATAAAATCCAAGGATGAGTACTCATCTGATGAAAATGTGGAGATAAATGTCCAATTTTTAGTTGAAGGAGATCTTAGAGATTCATTTAATGAGGCAAATTGGACAAAGGCATACAACATTAATGACAATTCATTCAAAATGAAATATGGTGTAAAATTGACAACAGGCGGTTTTAGAAAGAAAGAGTTGGGTAGAACGATTGACACATACAGAAAAGCATCAATTTTTTGGACAAGAAATCCAAAATTAGTCAATCCAATGAAAGATAGAAGAATTTGGGTTCAAGTAGCCAAAAATTTTGAGCCATTTATCAGACTCTCAGAAGAAGAAGTAAGACAAGAGTTATTTGATTTTAATGAAAAATTTGTTTTCAAGGCGTCAGATTTAGGAAAAGGTAAACACAAGATTGGCGCAGAGGCTTTTGTTTCATGGCAAAAACATGACTATACAGAACCAGGAAATATTAAAAATAATTCTAAAGAAATTGAGATTACCATCAATTAGGGATATAAGGAACATTTTAGGTGAATCAACATGGCAAAATACGATGGTTTGTTAGGACAACCAATTCTTGAGGTAGAAGATCCTGATAAGGAAGGTGGAATTACCTTTATTCTAAAAGACAATAGATTTCTGTTCATCAAAGCAGTTGATGGAAAAATCGAGACCGTATCAATTCCAGAATAGGTGAAAAAATGGCAGATTATGAAGCAATCAAAATGTTAGAACTTGTAAAAGTTGAAGATCCGGATTCAGAAGGTGGATTAACCTTGATTTTTTCAGAAAATAAAACTCTAAAGATTAGAGTAGTTGATGGAAAATTAGTTTCAGAATTTGATTAAATTAATCTCTTACATGTTTTTCATAATAGCTAATAGCTAATTCTTGTACTTCTGATTGAATAGAGCCAGGTCTTTCGTTTCTAATTTTTTTTATTGCTTCACCTGCTGAAAATTTTTGATATTTGACAAAATAACACGCAAGAACAGTTCCAGCTCTTCCCATACCAGCTGCACAATGTACCATTACTGCTTGATCATTTGTAATTTGTTCATGAATAAAATCTACTGCAAAATCAAGTTTTTCAAGATCTGGAGCAGTAAGATCAGGGGTTGGGACATGAAGATAATCAACATCTTTTACCCAATTTTCAGGTAGTGCATTCTCTGTCATAGTTACAATTGATTTTACTCCTTGATTTACAATCCAATCAAATTCATCAAAACTTGTAGGCATTCCAGAACCAGCTAGTTTTTCTTCAATTAACCATGAGAAATTTGTTGGTTTTTTTGTAATTTTGCCATGAACTTTTCTCCAGATATTTCCAGGTTTGCTCATGTTAGATATTGTAACGTTCTATATTTTTAGCATTACGAAATTTGATGTGGGTAATCATGATGCCATTGCCCTTACAGGGGAGCCTGTTGCGTCTTTAAGTCTTAATGGAAGAATTGTGAAATTGAATTTTTTTGTTCGTATCTTGTTTAAATTTGTCAGATTTTCTACAATCAGGATATTATTTTTTGAAAAAATATGGTGAACACTAAATGATTGATCTTTTCCTAAATCTATACTTGGGGAATCTATGCCAATTAGATTGATCTTTTTTGAGGATAGATATTCTGCTGCTGATACTCCTAATCCAGGATTTTCAGTAAAGTAGTTATCTTTCTTTAGATTTTTTTGCCATCCAGTATAGAAAAAGATTGAAGAGTTCTTNNGTTCTTTGGAATAACTCCATTCTTTTTTTCAAATAATGTGATATCTAGTTTAGTAATAGGAATATTATTAGTTTTTTTGACTTTAATTAGAAAAGCCTTACCCGTCAATCTATCAAGTGGTATTTGATGAATTTTTAGACCATTTTTTACAAAATGATATGGAGCATCGAGATGGGTTCCAGTATGAGAACTTAGGAATAAAAGTTCTAGATTATACCCATCATCTTGAATGTTAGACCAAGAGATGAATTGTGGTTTTGGAGATCCAGGAAAGGTTGGAATTGATTGTGAAATTGTAAGTGTAAGATCTATTGGTTTCACATCAATAGAAAGAAATACTGATTAATCAATTTTTGAATTATGAAAAGTTAAATACTCTTTGATGAAAATTTGCGTGTGTCTACTGCTTATGTTTTATTAAATTCTGATTTAGGATCAGATGAATCAATAATTAACGAAGTAAAACAAATTCTTGCAAACGAGGATGTTCAATATGAAGTTCAAGGAGTTTATGGAGTATACGATATTGTCTTAAAGTTATCGTCAGATGATTCTGAAAAATTACGCGCAATTATTACTAATAAAATTAGAAAAATCAGTAAAGTTCAGTCTACTCTGACTATGATGGTTATAGAAGAACAAGAAAATCTATAATTTTTTGATAGCATCAATTACCTTAAGCATTTCAGATTCAGTGTTAAAAAAATGAGGTGATGCACGCACAATCTTCTTTTCTATGATTTCTCTAACAGCCAAAACAATATTTTGCTTTTCAAGTTTATCTACTATTTCTTGTGGTTCAAATCCTTCTATGTTAAAAGATATGATACTTGTTCTATCATTTGGATCTTCAGGTCCATACAAAATAATATTTGGGATTTTTGCTAATTCTTCTCTAAAAAGATTTGCAAGATGTTTATTTTTTTCATGAATATTTTTCAAACCAAAGTTCATCAGATATTGTATAGAAGATTCTAATCCAACTATTCCAACATAATTTCTAAATCCAGTTTGAAATTTATCTGGTAATTCTTTAAAGGCAATATTTGTCTCATCATAAATAATTGCAGATTCTCCACCAACAGTGGATGGTTCTAATAATTCACTTGATTTTCTGCTACAATAAAACAAACCAGTTCCCATTGGACCACAAAGCCATTTTGATCCATTAAAAGACATGAAATTACATTGTATCTTAGATACATCAACGTCACCTATACATCCCACAGTTTGAGCACTATCAAGAAAATATGGGATTTGTCCTTGTAGTCGTTTGCCAATTTCTTCAACAGGTAAAATGGCCCCTGTATTATAGAGTGCATGACTTAAAGCAACAAGTTTTGTATTATTGTCAATAAGAGAATCAAGATCATCTAATTGAAAAAAACCATTTTTATCTATAGGGAGATTTTTAATTGAAATTTTTTCTTTAAGTTTAATCCAAGGATAGAAGTTTGAATGATGTTCATGTGCCATTCCACGAATAATGATATTGGAATTTTCATCAAAGGTTAGACCGTTTGCTACAATATTGATTCCATCAGTAGTGCTTTGTGTTAGAATAACTTCATTAGGTTGACAGGAGATGATTTTTGAGATTGATTTTCTCACATTTCTTAGTTTTTCAGTCACAAATGGTTCAGAATCTTTTGAATCGGGACCAATCAAGTTGTAAGAAATCAGAAATTCTTTCATGGCCTCAATACTCTGAGAAGGCATAAGAGAAACTGATGCATTATTTAGATAGATTTTATCTGAATTAGGAAAATCATCTGAGATATCTTTTGATGTTAAATTCATTATTATATCTGTAAAATGCTAAAATGGTGTTGGATAAAAGTCCTAAGCAGTTTTTAGATAATAATTTTGTACGTATTCAAAATGAATTTAGTCAAAATATACCAAGTATTGTATTATGTTCAGAGTCATTCCATAAAGCAGAATTTCTAAATAGACTAATCAATTCTGTTGAAATTCCAATAATTTTTGTAGATATGGATTTGTTATATACTGGATATGTAGAATCTGGTATGCTTTTGAAGAAAGATAAAGTAATAATTTTTCATCCAAATAGTTCAGATTGGGATAAAAAATTATCAGAAATTATAACCAAAATTTCAAATAAGAAATTTTTAGTGATTATTGATTCATTTAATGGGGTTTACAATCTGTTTGATGAACTTGAATCAGCAAGATTCATCAATTCATGTATAATGTTACTTTCTTGTGTAGGAAGACAAACAAATTCATCTCTTCTAATTACTGCAATGGCAAGAAAAAAAGAAAATTCAGAGTGGATATTATCACCAAGTGGAAAGCAGATCATTAAATCACGAAGAACTGGAGTATATTTTCTCAAAAAAATTAAGGATGATTTAGTTATCACAACTAGCAAAGACGTAGATTCTAAGGCATTCAAAATACAAGTTAAAAATGGTTAATTTGATTCAAAAGCGATCATAGATTCAAACGGCGTTATAAAATTTGAAACGCCGTTATAACTCGAGATTTTTAGGCAAATTATATTAAGACCAAATTAAGATTTAATTTTGTTATGCCAGTAGGAATTATTCCAGACATCAGTGAACAAATGTGTATCGGATGTGCACTATGTGTAGAAATCTGTACAACTCTTGGTCCAGATGTCCTTAGAGTAAAACCAGTTGAAGGCTGGAAGAGAGGTAAAGCATTTGTCTTTTACCCAGAAAGATGTATTTCTGATGGTGCATGCATCGGTGTATGCCCAACAAAAGCAATCTTTTGGATGAGACCAATGGACTTTACAGTTGGACAACCAGTTCCACTCTACAAGAACTCAGTCTTCGTAAAAGGTTGGACTGAATTAATCGATTAGATTAGTTCATTTTTTACTTTCTTTTTCTTATTTTAGATTTTAACAGCACCTGGTTTACTTTGTGGAATATCGGGTTTTCTCTTTAACCATAACAATGCAACTACAAACATTACAGCTGGGATTAGGATAATGAAGATCATTAGCTCATAGTATGTCGTTAGTCTTTGTGCTGGTTTTATGTGATATTCTTCATGAGTAGTTTTTTCAGGATTATCATAAACTGCTGTAGTAAAATCAACTGATCTTTGTTCTTTACTTTGAACTTCACCAAATACAGTAACACTTTCTTCAGCTAAAATTGATGGAGTTTGAATTCCTTCAATTCTAACGATGATTGAACCAGAATTACTAAAAACATAATTTCTGTAATCACCACCAATCTGGCTTAATCCCTTATCTCGAAATATTTCTTGTCCGTTTTGGAAAATTATTATTTCGTACTTCATTTCTGCAAGGTTAGAATTTGTTTGAGGATCGTAAAACTGATAAACAAATTGAATCTTTTCATGTGTTTTAATGACAGGTGGATCCCATGCAAGATTAACTTCAATAGCTCTATCTGGAGTATATTGTAAAAGAGGAAATGTCATTTCTTTTCCTGTTGCATCATGTGGATAATCAGGAATTGCTTTTTCAGCAACAACAACTCCTTCCATCCAAGGATGGATGACACAAAAATATGTGAAAGTTCCTGACTCTTCAAATTTGTAAGACCAAGATTCGCCTGGAAGAAATCTACCACTATCAAATAATCCATCAGGGGTTCCAAGATCTTTATTATCCATCCATCCAAATCTACCTGAACCCTGTCCACTTGTAACAGTATGAGCTTCTCTGTCATCATTATACCAAGTAACTATATCTCCAACTATAACATTGATTTGAGGAGGATCATACCAAACTTCTGCAGGTGTATTCAATTCAGGATTATAAGCTCCAAATGGAATATCAACAATGTATTCATCTGCATAAGCAAAAGAGATTGATACTGAAATGGTAAATACTAACAAAAATAAGAAAAACAATTTCATGATTTTAAAGTGAAAAATGGATAATTAAATATTTGATGTGATTTTCGGCCCTGTAAGAAATTATCAATTTAAAGAATTATCTTAGGCATAATATACCCAGAAATTCTAGAAGAATTGATATTCAAAGAAATTTAACATATAGTAAAAATGTCGATCTCCTTTAATCTTGATAAAAAACTCATTTTTCTTGTCTTAATTGTATCAGTTGTTGGACTTTCAATAACAGGATATCTTAGCTTCAATTATGCTGATCAAATTCTAAAACAACGAGCAGGAGATCTTTTATTAGCAGAATCAACAGTAAGAGGAGAAAGTTTAAGATTGCTTTTTGAATCGCGAATTAAGCAAAACGATATAATTGCAAACGATCCAATGATTCAGTTATTAGTTTCAGAGATGAATCAATTTTCTGAAGAAGAATTAAAGATGATTAAAGATGAAAATCGTAGAGATTTTTTAATTCAGATTCAAGCATTCCAAGAGTTGATAGGGTTTTCAATAGGATTTGAAGATGTAAAAATAATTGGAGCTAGCGGAGATGTTTTCTTTTCTCTTGTTGGAAAAACAAATGACGATTATCTAATGGAACCATTCTTTCAAAGAGGTCTTAAAGAGTCATTTATTGAATTTGAACCAACTGATGGAGGCAAAAAGATGATAGTTGTTTCACCTATTTTTGCTTCAGATAGTAAGATAGGTGATGAACCAATAGGAGTAATAATTTCAAGAATGAGAACAGCAGCAATAGATAACATTTTTTTAAATAAAAGTGGATTAGGCGAGACTGGAGAAGTCTACATTGTAAATGATAATTACCTAATGTTATCTGAATCTCGATTTTTTGATAATGCAGTATTTAATCAAGAAGTAAATACAGTTGGTACTCAGAAATGTTTTGAGGAAGGAAAAGAGCATGTTGGTTTTTATCCTGATTATAGGGGGGTTCCAATCTTTGGTTCTTCATATTGTGCTGATGATCTAAGAATTGTTTTGCTTGCAGAGATTGATGAAGAAGAGGTTGAAAAACCAATAGATATTTTACAAGATAGAATATTTCAGACAGGTTTAGCAATCACTCTAGGAATGGGTGTTATTGCTTTTGTAGCATCAAAATCATTGTCAAGGCCTCTTATCAAATTAAAAAAGGCAGCTAATAATATAGCAAATGGGAATTTTGAGGTTAGAACCAACATTAGAACAAGAGATGAGATTGGAGAATTATCCCATGCATTTGATTCTATGGCACAAAAATTACAAGAATCATTAATAGAGATAAAAGAAAAAGATGAGGTTATTAAGCAGCAAGAAGAAATTTTACTAAAATTTTCTCAGCATGTTGAGAATGATTGTGTAGGTGTTATTGATATGAAAGACTCTACTAGAATCTCAGATAAATTATCAGATCAAAATATCTCAAAGATGTATGAAATTTTTCTAAATTTTATGGCAAAAATTGTTCGTGAACATAATGGTGAAGTAGTAAAAAATATTGGAGATGCTTTAATGTTTAGATTTCCAAATATAGAAAAGGAAGATTCTGAAAAAATGAAAAATGTTTTAGAATGTTGCTTTACTATGGTTGAATCTCATGATGCACTAAAGAAACAACTTGAAGCAGAAAATTTACCCGCTATAGACTACAAGATTAGTGCCACTTATGGTTCGGTTAAAGTAGCTGAGAGTACTACCTCGAATATAGCTGATATTTTTGGACCAACAGTTAATAGATGTTTTAAGATTAATCCATATTGTCCAAAAAATAGTATTGTTGTAGGTGAAAATTTGTATGAGATCGCAAAAGATTTCTCAGAATATGAATTTGTACAGTTTTGTTCCATTGAGATGAAACGAGAGTATGGATACAATATTTTTGAATTAAAAAGAAAGGATTGATTATTTTTTTGAAAATTTAAATTTTGAAGCCCAACTACTTTTTTGCTTTGTCGGTTTTAGTGAGAGATTATCTAACATGGCATAAGTTATTGTGAATCCATTTCCTACCATGGTTGCATCTTTTGCGTAATTTTCTTTATTAGGGACAAATTCGTCAGCCAAATCTTTGATTTTTTTTGTTTTAAGATCAAACAACCTTATTTTTTTCCCATTTTCAAGTTTGATTATTGCATCTCCACTTAATCCTTGAATTGAAAAAGTTTCAAAAAATCGGATAGATCCTCCTTCCTTTAATTCAATTATAGAGTCATAGGTAAGTTTTCCACCATAGAACAAGATTTCACGTGCTCTCATAGTTACATTATCTTCTACATTAAGAACAATGATAGTATCAGCATCAAGTGAAACGGTATTAACTACATTTTCGGCAACAATTTTTCCATTTGGAGCAGAGACTTGTGTTCTGTTTTCTTGAATCTGGAAAACGCCTACTCTGCCTTCAGGATCATCTACTCTGTATTTTCTTCCAAAAATATTTCCGACTACAATATTTCCATTATCAGCAATAATTGATGCTCCATTTTCAATTTTGTATTTATTTTCTAAAGCATCAACAAATTTGAAATCTCCTTTTGTAAGATGTATTTTTGTTTGAAATTCCTGTGTCCAAGAGGGGCTAGAAATATTTCCTTGCATGATTATTGGGCCATCATAAGTAAGACTTCCTGCCATGAAATTACCTTTAATTGATAAAGCACCGTTTTGTTTTCTTTCTAGCTCAATTTCTCCTAGAGTCTTTGAGCCAAACAATCTTGTTGCAGTTGTATTTGTTCTGTTCAATGCAGCTGCCCATTCTTGGGCTGTTTTCATTTCTTTAGAAAGTTGTTGTCCCAAAATCTGATTTTTTCTTCTTACATCAGCCTCAGAATCGGCAGTATATACTCTTGAATTTCTTATTTTTTCAATATCAGTGTCAGGATATTTTTTTCCGATTTTTAGATCTTCATATGCTTGTTTAATTTTAATAAATTGTTCATTTTCACCGCCACGATCTGAATGGTATTGTAAAGCTAATCGCCTAAATGCATCTCTAATTTCTTTTTCAGTTGAACCTTCTAAGATTCCTAAAATATCATAATTGCTTTCTACCATTTTTACCTCAACATTGATAATTTTTTGCTCCTATACTTGTACATTATCACATCAATAAAATATCAAGCATATGCAATAAAAATGAAAAAAGTTCAGATTAAACTATTTTACAACTAATGTTGGGATCTTTGTTTTATGCATGACATAATTTGATGTGCTTCCTAAAAATGCCTCTTTTGCACCACCAATTCCTCGTGCTCCAATTACAATCATGTCATATTTTCCTTTTTGAGCAAATCTAACAATCTCAGAACCAGTATGACCACCACCGGTTTTGTATTTGAAATTGATTCCAACTCTTTTCGCTTTTTGCATTGCAGGACCAATTGCTTTAGCAGCCTTATCTTGTGCTTTATCTCGCATGGATTTGGTATATTTTATTCCTGCAGCCAAAGGTAAGTGAAATACATAGAATCCAGTAATTTCAGCCCCAGTGCCTTTTGCAATGTCAATTGCTTTATCCAGTCCTCTGTTAGCATTTTTTGAACCATCAACAGGAACTAGAATTTTTCTTAGATTTGCCATGTTTGCTGATCTAATCATTGCAATATAAAAAGAGTCATTAATTTTCAGTATTGGAATTCAAATTACAATCAAAATTGAAAATTATATCTTCTGTTTTTATACAAAAAATCTATCAAATTAAGAATTGTCAATAATTGATATATCGAAAAAACCAATCTCAATAATAAAAAATTCAACAATTTCTGATGCAATTAGAATGCTTCTAAATACAAAAGTAAGTAGATTAGTTGTTGCTGATGATGGTAAGCATGTTGGAATAATTACTGAAAAAGACATTGGATTGTTTTTATTTTCAGAAACTACAAAGCAGGGGCTTGATGATATTCCAATTACCAACATAATGAAACCAATTGAATTTGTAAATGCAGAACTTACACCCGAAGATTCTGCAAAAATTATGATTGAGAAAGGGATTAGCTCATTGGCTATTGGAAATGATAATCAAGTTGAAGGAATTTTTACAAAAAGTGATCTTGTAAAATATTTTGCTGAAAATTTTTCAGGAAAAAAGAAAGTTGTAGATTTTATGACACATGATTATGAGTTTACTCATACTGCTGCTCCTTTGTATAAAGTTGTTAGAAAGATGTTAGAAAAGAAGATTTCTAGAATTATTGTAAAAAATCAAAATGAAGAAGCAGTAGGAATTATTTCATTTAGAAATCTGTTTAGAATTTCAATAGAGCTTGGGAGTGAAGAGGATTATTCTGGATTTACACTTTCAGAGAATATTAGGCAGGGATTCCTATCAGAGGAAGGATTTGGTGATATTTCATTAGCACGAGATATTATGACTAAGGGGCTGATTTCTGTAAAATTCAATGATGATTTAGTTGATGCTTGTAATATTCTCTTAGAGAATAATGTGAGTGGTTTGGCAGTTCTAGATGGAAATGGAGGAATTGCAGGAATCATTAGTAAAACAGACATAACTAGAGCATTGGAGCAAATATTTCTAAAAAAATAATAAATCAATGAATAGAACACTACTACAATCATGAAATGGCATTTTGATGATTTTATTTATGGAGCTATTGATGGAGCTGTTACAACTTTTGCAATTGTTGCAGGTGTTATAGGAGCTGGATTATCACCTGGAATAGTTTTGATTCTTGGTTTTGCAAATTTGTTTGCAGATGGTTTTGCAATGGCAGCTGCAGACTTTCAAGCCAAAAAAGCAAGAAATGAATTCATTGAAATGAGAAGAAGGCAAGAAGAACAAGATGTAGACAAGAAAAAAGAAGAAGAAAAAGAAGAGATTCGAGAAATTTACAGGAAAAAAGGTTTCAAAGATGAATTATTAGAAGAAATTGTTCGAATAATTACTTCAAGAAGAAAGGTTTGGGTAGATACAATGATGAAAGAGGAATTAGGATTAATTGAAGATGAAAAAGAACCAATTCATAGTTCGGTTAGTACGTTTATAGGATTTAATATGATTGGAGTGATTCCATTAATTCCATTTATTATTTACATAGTTTTTGATTTAGAAATTACATCATACACTTTTGGTTATTCAATTATTTCAGTAGTTGCAGCATTTTTAATAGTTGGAATGATGAAAGGAAAAATTGTAAAAAGATCTATTGTACGTTCAGGAATTTACACATTAATTATAGGTGGTATTGCTGCAACTGTTGCCTATACTATTGGATATGGATTAAATTCTATTGTAAATTAGGAAGACAAGTGTATGTCTGAATTAAAGCGTAACATGGGGCTTTTTCACCTTACCATGTATGGTGTAGGATTAATTCTTGGTGCAGGCATCTATGTGTTAATTGGAGAAGCTGCAGGGTTTGCAGGAAATTCAATGTGGATTTCTTTTTTGCTAGGGGCAGTTGTTGCAATTTTTGCTGGATTAAGTTATGCTGAGCTTTCGGCCTTGTTTCCAAAAGCAGCAGCAGAATATACTTTTGTTAAAAATGCATTCAAAAATCATTTCTTTGGTTTCATAATTGGTTGGTTAACAGCAATTACATCAATCATAGTTGCTGCAACTGTATCATTAGGATTTGGAGGATATCTTACTCAGTTTATTGATTTGCCAATTACAATTGGTGCGGTTTTGTTAATCATTGTATTATCGATAGTTAATTTTATTGGAATTAGAGAATCCGCTTGGGCAAATACTATCTTTGCAATAGTCACTGCTGGTGGATTAGCTCTCATAATATTTTTAGGATTTACAATGGAACCAGTTGAATCAGTCGATTATTTTGAAATGCCAATTGGAATTACAGGAATAATTTTGGCATTTGTTTTGATATTTTTTGCATTCATTGGATTTGAAGACATGGCAAATGTTGCAGAAGAAGTTAGGAGGCCTCAAAAAACAATTCCTAGAGCCATCATCTTATCAATAATAATTACTGGCATAATTTACATTTTAGTTGCATTATCTGTTGTCCGAATATTCAACTGGGAAGAACTTGCTTCTTCTTCGGCCCCTCTAGCTGATGCTGCTTACTCTGCTATAGGAACTAATGGAAGTATTACTTTGTCTCTAATTGCACTTTTTGCAACAGCAAGTACTGTTTTGATAACATTAGTTGCGGGAGCCAGAATTATGTATGGAATGGCAAGAAGTAAGTCATTACCACAGTTTTTAGGTAGAATTCATCCTAAAACTCATACCCCATGGATTGCAGTGATTGCAATTTTGGTTACTTCTATAGGATTTGCTTTTGTTGGTGATATTGTAATAATAGCAAATATTGTTGTTTTTGCTGTAGTTATTACATTTGCAGCAATTAATTTAGCAGTCATAGTTCTGCGATATACCGAACCAGTTTTAGAAAGACCTTTTAAAGTTCCAGTAAATATTGGAAAGTTTCCTATCTTACCACTCTTTGGGTTTGGAACTACAGTCTACATGGCATTACAATTTGAAATTGAAGTTGTATTTGTAGGACTTGCGATAATTGGAATAGGAGCGATTTTGTATGTTATTTTAAAGAGAAGAGATGATTTTTTGAATGAAAGTTAGTTTCTTTTAGATTTTGCAAGTGCAAAAATTGCAATTACAATTCCAATAATTCCAACACCAATTCCTACATATCCTACATCCATCTGATTTTTCTTTTCTTCAAAACTTGTTACAGCGTCTTTTAACTCACTTACATCTTCAATTAATGCAGTATGTCCATCAATCATTTGTTGTAATGTGATGTCTGATGGTTCAGGAAATTCAATATAAGCACGTTCTTCAACTTTGGGTGGATGCATCGATAGACTAATTGGTGTATCTACAATTGTTCCTAACATATTTGCCTGATAGAAACCTGCAACAGTTGGATTAACAAATGCATAGTATTTTCCTGGAATATTATGATCAGGTGAGAGACGAAGTGTTATACTTTCCTCTTTGTAAATTAATTTCATTTTAACAGTATCTTTCAATCCTTCAACTCCATTCTTAAATTCTTGAGATTCAGCGCATTTTATTGGATCTGTAATTTCAGTACATGGCTCTAGTGGGC
>JABAOE010000222.1_pt5 | contig 28060 bp, 30 predicted proteins | sample 7062141 | NCBI WGS metagenome assembly JABAOE01 (sample SAMN14538627, study PRJNA623070) | marine sediment metagenome | biome: marine biome [ENVO:00000428]; feature: marine pelagic biome [ENVO:01000023]; material: deep marine sediment [ENVO:00002113] | place: India: Gulf of Khambhat ...
GCTCCCAGTCGTAGACGGGATCGAGGAAGACCCGCTCCAATACCGCGCGCACCGAGTCGGCGGGAAGCTGGTCGTTGGCGGTGATCACCTGCCCATCGGCTCGACGATCGGCTCCAACTGGTCGATGAGATGCTCCAGATCCAACGCGTCCTTCCGGACACGGAGATCGTAGTAGAAGAGCGTGAACACGCACGCCACGATCGGGTAGACCATCAGCCCCGCCACCTGCGCGCCGATCTGCAGCATGGTCTGCATCGCCGGGACCAGCACCATCAACACGCCCGCGATCACGAACGGCAAGTAGACGAAGAAGAACACCACGAAGTACAGGACGAACGCCTTGCTCTTGAAGTGGCGCGTCAGCTCCCACGAGCGGGCGAGCGCCTCACCCGGCCCCATCCCACGCTCGAGCACGACCACCGGCACCACCACCGCCAGGCCGCACAGCAGGATCAGTCCGGGGACGATGAAGGCCAGGAACCCGAGCCCCAAGACGAGGTACTTGAGCGCTCCCGCCACGAACAGGCGGCCGAAGCGCTCCAGCGCGTAGCGGACCGCGTCACCCACCTCCGGGGCGACCCCGAGATACACGTCGGAGATGACCTTCACCGTCGCCGCGACCGCGATGAGCCCGCCCGCCAGCGACACCAGCCCCGCCGTCAGCCACACACCCGGGTGGTAGGCGATGCCGCCGCCGAGCTCGACGTACAGGTTCATGATCGCCGGGACGCCCTGGAACATGATGGCGATCGAGACGAGGGTGCCGAACTCCGCTCGGTAGATCGCCAAAGCGCCGTCGAGGATCTCGCCCAGCGTCATTTCGCGCAGCTCGTGTGTGGCCATGACACCCTCCGCGGAATAAGATGGAGGCGACATGGCACCCACGCGAGCCCTCTCGCCGCCCGCGCTGTCGCGCCGGATCTCGGTCGAAACCCCGGAGCACGTCTCGCTCGACTTCGAGCTCGCCGGCCTCGGATCCCGGGCGGCCGCCGCGATCTACGATCTCGTGCTGGTCGCGGTCCTGCTCACGCTCGTCTCGGCCGCCGTGGCCCTCAGCGGCATCCTGGAGGAGCGCGTCGGGGCGTGGGTCGGCGCCGTCATGCTGTTGGTGTCGTTCGTCGTCTTCTGGGGGTACTTCGTCCTCTTCGAGGGGCTCTGGGGCGGGCGCACGCCGGGCAAGCGTCGCATCGGCATCCGGGTCGTGATGGAGACGGGCCACCCGATCACGTTCACGGCGGCCGCCACCCGCAACGTGGTACGGCTGGTGGACGCGCTTCCCGGCCCCTTCCTGGTGGGCATCCTGTTCGTGCTGTTCCACCGGCACAACAAGCGCCTCGGCGATCTCGTGGCGGGCACGGTGGTCGTACGCGACCGGCCGGAAGACGAGATCCTCGCCGCCGCGCCGGCTCCCGAAAAGCCGACGGCGCCCACCCTGGAGCCGCCGCTGCTCAGCGACCAGGAGTTTCGGCTCCTGGACCGTTACCTGGCGCGGAAGGACCGCCTCTCCCCCGTCCGCCAGGCGCGCGTGGCTTCGGCGTTGGCCGGCCGGTTCCGCGACCGGTTTCCCGCGCACCCCGGCGATCTCGAGGGATTCCTACACGCGGTCCACGAGGCCGAGGTCGCGCGGCGCCGCCAGCCCAGGCCCGCGACCGCCGGATCCGAAGACGCCACCGCGAGCAGGCTGGTGGCCACCAAGCGGTCGACCTGGATCGCGTTCCGGCACCGCGCCGCGCAGATCCACCGGCGTGGAATCCGCAACCTGTCGGGCGCGGAGCTGACCGCCTTCGCCGCCGCGTATCGCGAGGTAGCGGCCGACCTGGCCCGCGCCCGAACCTACCGCGCCGACCCGAGGATCCTCGACTACCTCTCACGCACCGTGGCCGCCGGACACCACGCACTGTACGGGCTGCGGGGCGTGCGCCCGATCCCGCTGCGCCGGCTGCTCCTCGCCGACTTCCCCGCGGCGGTGTACGGGGCGCGGATGCTCGTACTGGCGGCCTCGCTCCTGTTCGTCGTGCCCGGCGCCGTCGGATACGCGCTGATCCGCGCGACGCCGGAGCTGGCGTACGAGATCTTGCCCGAGGTGGCGATCGCGCGGGCCGAGACGGGCGCGCGCGACCAAGAGGCGGGTCGGGGGTACGCCGAGACCCCGTCCCCGTACCTTCCGCTCGTCGCGTCGGGGATCATCGCCAACAACGTGCAGGTCGCCTTCGGCGCATTCGCCTTCGGCGTCACCGCCGGGATCGGGACGGTGTTCGTGCTCGTCTTCAACGGGCTCTTCTTCGGATCGGTGCTCGGCTTGTTCGCGAACTACGGCCTGGCCACCTGGATCCTGACCTTCGTCGCCGGCCACGGCGTCCTGGAGCTCACGGCGATCTTCGTCGCCGGCGGTGCCGGGATGCTGATCGCCAGCGCGGTGATCGCGCCGGGGGATCTCAGCCGTCGGGACGCACTGCGCGGGCGGGGCCGCCGCGCGATCGTGATGCTCGGAGCCGCCACCAGTCTGCTGGTGCTGGCAGGCGTCATCGAGGGGTTCCTGTCGGCCAGTGACGCGCCGGCGGCGGCCAAGCTCGCGGTGAGCACCGCGTCGGCGGTGCTCGTGACCCTGTATTTCCTGGCCGGGCGCCGCGCCGCACGCGCCGCCTCTCGATGACGGGGCCCCGATGCGCGCCGTGCGATATCTGATCGTGGGCGGAGGACTGGCCGCCCATCGGGCCGCCCAACAGCTGGCGCGGCGCGACCCCGGCGGGGCGGCACTCCTCGTGAGCGACGAGCGCGACCCGCCGTACGACCGCCCCCCGCTGTCGAAGGAGTTCCTCCGGGGCGAGCGGAGGGCGGACACGTTGGCGTACCCGCTTGTCGAGGGTGTCGACATGGCGCTCGGGGTCCGCTGCATCCACCTCGATCCGACAGCCCACCGGGCGACCCTGTCGGACGGGCGGACGGTCGAGTTCGAGCGGGCGCTCATCGCCACCGGCGGCCGCCCGCGCCTCCTCGACGTCCCGGGAGCGGATGCGGGCGGCGTTCACTCCCTCCGCACGCTGCCCGACGCGGCGGCGATCGACGCCGCGGCGGCGGGGGCGCGGTCCGCCGCCATCGTGGGGGCGGGATTCATCGGGATGGAGGCGGCCGCCTCCCTGGTCGCGCGGGGGCTCGAGGTGACCGTCGTCGAGGCGGCGCCCCGGGTGTGGGCCGGGTTCGTCCCCGAGGCCTTGTCGACGTTCTTCGCGCGCTACTGCACCGACAGAGGCGTCCGCTTCGAGACGGGGGCGCGGGTGACCCGCATCGACGCAGATCGGAACGCCCGGGTCGTGCTCGCCGACCGGGATGCGGTCGGCGCCGATCTGGTGATCGTCGCCGTCGGCATCGAGCCCAACGTCGAGCTCGCCGTCGCGGCGGGCCTGGAGGTCGCGGACGGGATCGTCGTGAACGAACACCTGCAGACCAGCGCGGCCGACGTCTACGCCGCCGGCGACGTGGCCAGCAGCCCGGACCCGGTGTTCGGGCGCCGGCGCCGCGTGGAGCACTGGGGGGCTGCCGAGTACGGGGGGCAGGTTGCCGCCTGGAACATGAGCGGCGACTCGAAGCCCTACGATCTGCTGTCCTACGCCTGGTCGGACATCTTCGACCTGCACCTCGAGTTCGCCGGCGACGAGGCCCCGGGCGACCGAGTCGTCACCCGGGGCACGATCGACGACGGACGCTTCACGATGCTCTACCTCGCGGGCGAGTACCTCAGCGCCTACTTCGCCGTGAACGGCAACCGCCGGGACTTCGGTCCACTGCAGAAGCTGATCCGCGGCCGCGTGCCTCTCGGCGGCCGGGAGGACCGGCTGGCCGACCCGGACTTCTCTTTGCGGGGCCTCCTGTAGCAACTTTCCGGCGGTGTGAAGGCGAAGCCGATCGGCCGATCGGGCGGCGGCCCGCCGGGGCGGTCCGCGCCACCGGATCAGGCAAGCGGAATCCACCCGTGGCGGGGACTGCCCAAGTTATGCTTTCACAATCAGTTAGGTTAATGTGCGCCCCCTCACGGCGGGCGCCGGCCCATTTGGCGATACTTGGAGCAACGTGCGCCCATTGAACACAACCTCCCGCCCCGGCTCCCGGGCCGGCTACACGATGATCGAGCTGATCATCGTGCTCGCCTTGCTCGGTATCCTGCTCTCCTTCGCGTATTGGAGAATGGCCCCCGCATTGGAGCGCTCGGGCGTGAACCGCATCGCGGCGGTCATCGCCTCCGACATGCAGTTCGCCCAAATGGTGGCGGCCCGGCAGCGACGGCCGGTGGCCCTCATCGTGAATCCGTCGCTCAAGCTCTACTTGATCCGGGACACCAAGACGCCCACCGTGTTTCGGGAGCGCTTCGTGGGGCCCGACTCGCCGTTCGACATGCAGACGCTGACCGCCAGCCCGGCGACGTCGGTGGAGATCTTTCCCAACGGCGTTGCCCTGCAGACGACGACGCTCACCGTGGCGTCCCAGAGTTTCACGCGGAACGTGGTGTTGACCCGTGCCGGCCAGATCCGAGTCGCGACGCCCTGACCTGTCCGGCGAAGCCGGCGTGGGGCTGATCGAGATCCTGATCGCCCTGAGCATCCTGGCGACCGTGCTCGTCGCCCTCGGGGGCCTGATGTTCCAGGTCGCCCGCTACACCAGACGCTCGGCCGCCGTGGCGTACCGCAGCGCCGCGACGATCTCGGCGGCCGGCTGGATCCAGACCGTGCCGTGGGACAGCCTGGACACCACCGTCGGCTTTTTTAATGATACGGCGACCACCGNNACACCACCGTCGGCTGCGGCGTCGACACGTCGGGCCAGATGATCTACACGCAGTGCGTCGCCGTCCAGAACGTCACGGCCGTGCTGCGCCGGGTGACCATCGCCATCGCGCCGACGGCCGGGGTGGTGGTGCCGCCCGAAACCGTCGTGGTGGACCGCACCAAGCCGAGGCTGCCATCAACGCTCAACGTGAACTGACCCGCGCCGGCTTCACCCTGGTGGAGCTCTTGATCGCCATGGTGGTCATGGCGATCCTCGGGACCGCATTGGTCAGGATCCTGATCAGCGATTCCCGGTTCGTGAGCCGGCAGGACGCCATGGTCAACGCGAGGCACGCCGCGCGCGCCGCCATGAACACGATGTCGGTCGAGCTCCGCATGACGTCCGACAGCGGGCTCCGCGCGGCGCAGCCCGAGAGCGTCACCGTCCGGGTCCCGTATGCCTTCGGCATGACGTGCTCGAACGCGGCCACGATGGTGGCCTCCGAGATGCCGGCGGACTCGCTCATGTACGCGACCGCCACGGCCGACGGGATGGCGTGGCGCGACAACGCCGGTGCGTACCGTTTCGTGAGCGGGGTGACCGTGGCCAGCGCGAGCGACACCACCGCCTGCACCGCCGACAGCATCCGCGTGGTGCCCGGCGGCAGGCTGATCGGGATCTCCGGTGTCGCTGCGGTGAACCGGCCGCCGGTGGGCAGCCTGTTTTACCTCTATCAGACCGTGACCTACCGGTTCGGAGCATCCACCGCGATGCCGGGTCGCATCGGTCTCTGGCGGCGAGCGGGGACCGCCGCCGCGGAGGAGCTGGTCACGCCCTTCGACACGTCGGCGAAGTTCGTCTGCTTGGTGGGCACCAACCTGATCCGCGAACCCTGTCCGCCGGCGGCGGGGCTCGAGGCGGTGCGGGGACTGGAGCTCCAGCTGGTCGGTCAGAGCGACAACGCCCCGCAGGGTCAGAGTGAGCCGGAAACCTTCGCCCTGACCACGCAGATCCCCTTCCTCAACAAGGTGAACTGACGTGGCGACCCCTCACCGGGAGGACGGATTCGCACTGCCTGCCACGATCATGGTGGTGGCAATCGTGACCGTGATGCTGGCCGCGATCTTCGTCCGGGTGCAGGTGGACCGCCAGATCTCGGAGTCGAGCGGCGACGCCGCGGACGCCCTCGCCATCGCGCACAGCGGGCTCCAAACCTATCTCGGCTCCACCATGACGCGTCCCGGCAACGGGGACTCGGCCCGCATCAACGTGGTGGGCGGGTTTGCGGACGTGGTGGTCCACGAGGTGAACCGGCCGGCGGACACCACCGAGAACCAAATGTTCATCGTCCGCTCCACCGGCCGGGTGATCACGCCGACGCAGGGCGCCGTCCCTCAAGCCGAGCGCACCATCGCCCAGTTCGCACAATGGCAGACCGCAATGGTCGACGTGCGGGCGGCGTTCGTCGCCGCGAACGGCCTCTTCCCCGAGGGGGGCAACGGGGAGTTCCGGGGCGTGGACCCGTGCGGGGGGCCGCCGATCGGCGCGGTCGACGTTTCGGGGTCCACGCCGAACCTCGGCGGGTACACCGTGACCGGAGCGGCCCCAATCGTCTCCTCCAGCGGCACCCCCGCCGATGTGGCCACTCTGACCGGCATCGACTGGTACGCCACGCTCAACGGCGGGCTGGCGGCCGACCGGAACGCGATCATCTACGACGCGGCGCTGGAGAACGACTACCTCGTCCACCTCGTCTCCGGCGACGCCACCTTCGGGTCCGTCGGGATCGACACCTACGGGACCGGAACGCTCATCGTCACCGGGAACCTCAACGTCCTCGGCGCCCGGACCGAATGGGACGGGTTGGTCCTCGTCGGGGGGCAGGTCTTCTTCAACGCCAACCTGAATCTCTTCGACGGCATCCTGATCTCCGGCCTCAATGCGCAACTGGGGTTGATCGTCCCCATCGGCGGCCTGGGCGTCAACTGGACCGACGTCGATTACAACACCTGCGAGATCGAAAACGCGCTCGAGGCGTTCCGCGGCTTCGTGCCGGTGGCCAACGCCTGGATGGACAACTGGGCGACCTACTGATATAAAGAGGGGGCGAAAGGAGCCCCCGGGTGCCCACACTCGCAAACCGGGACGGCGTCGCCCTCCCGCTCACGATCTTCGTCGTCACCCTCGTGACCCTGATGCTGGCCACCGCCCTCGTGCGCGTGGACAGCGACCGCCTGGTGGCGGAATCCAGCGGCGACATGGTCGACGCCCTCACGATCGCGCAGAGCGGACTCCAAACCTACCTGGGGACCGCGACCGCGCCGCCCGCCGACGGCGACTCCGTGCGGGTGAACGTCCTGGGAGGCTATGCCGACGTCGTGGCGCACCTGGTCCGCCAGCCGGAGGACAGTACCGCCAACCGCCTGTTCATCGTGCGGTCGACCGGCCGCGTCATCACACCCAACCTGGGCCCCCTCCCGCAGGCGACCCGGACGGTGGCCCAGTTCGCCCAATGGCAGACCGGGCGCATCGGGATCGCGGCGGCGTTCCTGGCGGCCAACGGCCTGCGCGCGGTGGGTGGGGGCTTCACCACGGTGACGGGGGTGGACGCGTGCAGCCAGGCGCCGACGGTGCCGGGCGTGCGGATCCCGATGGGGCCCATCGGGAGTCCGATCCCGGACACCGACCTCCAAGGGGCGCCCCCGATCATCGAGTCCGGGAACGGCCCCGACGTTGCGGCCGAGACGACGGTCGACTGGGCCGCCACCGTCGGGGGCGGCATGATCCCCGACTATACCACCGTACAGGAGGCCGACTCGTCGTGGAGCGTGCAGCTGGTCGACGGCGACGTCACGCTCACCGACACGTGGGGCACCGGCATCCTGATCGTCACCGGCAATCTCATCCTCACCGGGACCTCGGCCGAATGGAACGGCGTCGTGCTCGTCGGCGGCCGCGTGGAATTCACCGCGACGACCAACCGCGTTCGCGGCCTCCTGATCACGGGTCTAAACGAGCAGCTGGTCGGGGGCAACCCGCCACGGGGCGACATCGGCGCGACGACGATCGACGTGATCTACGATTCCTGCTTCGTCCAGTCGGCGATGCAGTCGCTGACCGGGTTCGTCCCGGTCGCGAACGCGTGGGTCGACAACTGGTCCACCTACTGACCGGTTCGGTTCGTCCCTCTCCGGGGGTAGATTCCCGAACCGTGCGCCTTTCCGTCATGCTCCGCCACCCCCTCACGACGCTCCTTCCGGCCGTGCTCGCCGTCGGGCTTGCCTGCGCCGGGGAGCGGACCGAGGTCGGCGACCTGCGGGGCGCCCGGCTGGCGCCGCCCCAACCGAAGCCGCAGTTCACCCTCACGGCGACCTCCGGTACCCCGTTCGACTTCGCCCGGGAGACCGAGGGACGGGTCGCGCTGCTCTTCTTCGGCTACACCCACTGCCCCGACGTCTGTCCGGTCCACATGGCCAACCTGGCGGCGGTCCTACGCAAGGTGCCGCCCGACGTCGCAGGGCGGGTGCGGGTGGTGTTCGTGACCACCGATCCGGATCGAGACTCGCTGCCGCGCTTGCGGGAGTGGCTCGACCGGTTCGACCCGCGCTTCACGGGCCTCCGGGGCGACATGGAGGAGGTCAACGCGCTGCTCCGGAGCATCGGGCTCGCCGCGGCCGTCCCTCAACGATCGGGCGACGACCCCGGAGACTATCTGGTCGGCCACGCGGCCCAGGTCATCGCCTACACGGCCGACGACCTGGCGCACGTCGTCTATCCCTTCGGGACCCGCCAGGCCGACTGGGCGCACGACCTGCCCCGCTTGGTCTCCCTCGGCGGTCGGTGACCGTCGTCGCGGCACCATGACCTGGTGGTGCTCGGCCCAGGGGACCCCATGGACGTGGGAATGGCAGGCGTATCCCGGCGTGTGGGTGCTCGTGCTGCTGCTCGCCGGGGGGTACGCGGCCGCCCAACGCAGGGCGCGACGCGACGCGGGCCGCCGTGAGAGCCGCGCGCGGCCCGTCGCCTTCGCCTTCGGTCTCGCCGCGCTCTGGATCGCGGCGGATTGGCCGGTCGGTCCGCTCGGTGCCGGCTACCTCCTGAGCGTCCACACGCTCCAGTATATGCTGTTCACCTTCGTGGTCCCCCCGCTCCTCATCACGGGAATGCCTGCGTCGATCCTCCGGATGCCGCTCCGCTGGACGCCGACGGCACATTTGCTGACGTGGGGGAGCCGGCCGCTGATCGCGTTCGTGCTCTTCAACACCACCTTGGTGGCCACGCACCTTCCCGTCGTGGTGGACGGCCTCACCGCCACGCAGCTGGGATCCTTCGCGGTGGACATGGCGTGGCTCGGAGCCGGGGTGATCTTCTGGTGGCCGGTGCTCGGCCGTCTGCCCGAGCTCCGGCCGCTCGGCTATCCGGGCAGGATCGTCTACCTGATCGCCAACATCTTCCTGCCGACCATCCCGGCCTCGTTCATGACCTTTGCCGACTACCCTATCTACGCCCTCTACGAACTGGCCCCCCCGGTCGGCTCGCTCTCGGCGACCGCGGACCAACAGCTGGCGGGCCTGCTGATGAAGGTCGTGGGAGGGCTCGTCATCCTGGCAACCGGCTCGGTGCTCTTCTTCAAGTGGTTCGCGGCGGAGGAGGCCGGGACGCCCTGAGCCGCGCCTTCCGCCCGCTCGCGCGATTCGTTATTGTCGCCCCGCCGTGCACGAGGGCGACGGTCCCGCCGGGGCGGTGCAGGTCCGCTCCGAACGGGACCCGACACGCATCCGTCCCCCTCCGTCGAGACGTTCGCCGATGAAGCCCGACTCGCTCAGCTTTCTCAAACGCCTGCTGAACTCGCCCGGACCGTCGGGGTTCGAGGTCGCACCGGCCCGGATCTGGCGCGAGGAGGCCGCGCGCGTGGCGGACGCCGTCACCACCGACGTCTCCGGCAACACCACCGCGAGCATCAACCCGGACGGCGACCCCAGGATCATGTTCGCCGGCCACATCGACGAGATCGGCCTCATGATCGTGCACGTCGACGACGAGGGGTTCCTGTCGTTCTCGACGATCGGGGGGTGGGACCCGCAGGTACTGGTCGGCCAGCGCGTGGTGATCGTGTCGCGCACGGGCCCGGTGCAGGGCCTCATCGGCAAGAAGGCGATCCACCTCATGAAGGAGGACGAACGGGAGGAGGTCACCAAGGTCGCGGACCTGTGGATCGACATCGGGGCCAAGAAGAAGGCCGAGGCGCTGCGGCGGGTCCAGATCGGCGATCCCGCGGTGCTGGCGGCCCCCCTGGTGGAACTGCCCAACGGCCGCATTGCCTCGCGCAGCATCGACAACCGCATCGGCGCCTTCGTCGTGCTCGAGGCGCTGCGCCGGCTCACCCGCAGGCGTCCGAAGGCGGCGGTCCATGCGGTGGCCACGACGCAGGAGGAGATCGCGTGGGGTGGGGGAGGCGCCCGGACCAGCGCCACCGGCATCGATCCGACCGTCGCCGTCGTGGTGGACGTCACGCACGCAACCGATCACCCGGGCGTGGACAAGAAGAAACACGGTGACTACAAGCTGGGCAGCGGGCCGGTGCTCTCCCGCGGATCGGCCGTCAACCCGGTGGTGTTCGACCTCTTGGTCGCGACCGCCGAGGCGCAGAAGATCCCCTTCACCGTCGCCGCGGCGCCGCGCGATACCGGCACCGACGCCGACGCCATCTACGGCGCCCACCGCGGCATCGCCACCGGGCTGGTGTCCGTGCCGAACCGCTACATGCACAGCCCGAACGAAATGGTGGATACGGCGGATCTGGACCGGGCGGCGCGGTTGCTCGCGGCGTTCGCGCGGCGCGTGACCGCCACCACCGACTTCACCCCGCGATAGCGCGCCCCGTCAGGACGTGGAGCCGCGCAGTGCCTGCTGCGCGGCCTCGCGGACCTCTTTCGCCCGGTCGCCGCTCAGCTCCTGCAGCACCGCCCGGGCCTCCCGCGTCCCCACCAGCCCCAACCCCTCCGTCGCGGCCACCCGCGGACCGACGGGCTTGCGCCCCAGGAGCGAGCCCGCTTCCGTCGCCACCCGCTCGAGGATCTTCACGGCCTCCGCGGTCCCGATCCTTCCGAGCGCCCGATAGTACTCCGCCTGGAGGTTCGGGTCCTGCTCTTCGTCGACCGCGGCCAGGAGCGTCATGACCAGGCCGTCCAGCCCGCGGCCGGCCAGCTCGCGCGCGACGTCGATCCGGATCTCGGTCTCCGGATCCCGGAAGATCTTCCGGAGAAACGGGACCGCCGCGGGCGTGCCGATCTTGGCGAGGGCGATTCCGACCGACCGTCGCACGCGGGCATCGCGGTGCTCGAGCGCCTTGCCCAGCTTGGGAATGGCGCCTTCGCTCCTGAGCTCACCGGCCAAGTCGGCGGCGTTGCGCACCACGAACCACTCCTGGTGCTCCAGCATGCTCGCCACGACGTCCTCGCCCTCCTCGAGCTGCTGCACGGCGTTGAGGTAGGTCCGGCGCTCGGCGAAGGTCGGGGCCTTGGCCAGCCGCTCCATCAGCACCTTGGTGCCCTGCACTCCGGCGCGCTGCATGATCACCAGGATGTCGGCCCGGTAGAGGTCGTCGAGCAACTGCCCCGCGACCCGGCTCAGCGCTTCCGGCGTCAGGACCCGCCGCACCGTGATGGCGAAGGCCCGGCGCGTCTCGTCGGTCTGCGCCTCGGCCTCCTTCCGGATCAACACCGCGATCGCCTCGATGGCATGCTCGAGCCGTTCGGACCGCAACGCCGACGAGATGCCGTGCTGGATCGCCTCCAGCCGACTCATCAGCGCCGGGCCCAGCGTCTCGGCATCGAGCAGCTCGATGGTACCCGCCAGCGAGCTGGTCGACGCGCGTGACGGCCTGACCATCGCGCTCTGCGACACCCGAGTGGTTCCCACCACTGCCGCGCCGGACGCTTCCGGGGGGAGCACGCTGGCCGCCTTGAGGGCATCGGTCACCCGCACCCCCTGTCGCTCGCGGCGCGTCTTCTCCGACTCCACCGAGACCGCGGTGATGGTCGAGACGTCGGTCGCCCGCAACCGTTCGGCCACCCGGTACCCCGCTCCCGCGGTGTCCGGATCGATCGCCAAGGCGTGCAGGAGGTGCATCAGGTCGACGGCCGACGTCTGCTTGTCGATGCGGATCTCGGCTAGCTGGTGCCCGGTGAGCCGCTCGCGCAGGTCGGACACCGTGGGCGTCCCGGGCGGGACCGGTACCCCGTCGACGTGCACGTGCCGGTCGTCCACGTGGATCGTGCGACTGCCCTGCTTCACCAACTCGAGCAACTTGCTCACCGTTGCCTTCAACTCGTCGAAGGCGTCCGGCGATGCCTGCATCAGCTCCAGCATTCGGCCCAAGAAGTGGGCAACGAGAACGTGTTCCTCCATGATCACGGGAAGATAGGCGTCGCCATCGGCGCCAGCAAACCTCTGCGACTACTCCCGGTGGCCGTGGAGCAGGGTCCTGAGGCCCGAGATCACGTCCGCCGCGAGGACCGGCTCGCCGGGAAGCTTCAGCCTCCGGGCCAGTTCGACCGCCGGCGGCACCCCCAAGCCGTTGGCGCGCATCCGCTCTTCGTCCCGCACCAGCGCCGCCGCCGAGCCGTCGAAGTCCACCGACCCTTCCCGCAGCACGACGGCCCGGTCGAAGCTCTCGGTCACGAACCCGAGGTCGTGCGTCACCGCCAGCACCGCCGTCCCGGCGGCGGCCGACTCGGAGAGCAATCGGCCGACCAGCGCCACCCCACGCCGATCCAACCCCTGCGTGGGCTCGTCCAACACCAGGAGCGAGGGGTCCAGCGCCAGCGCCGCCGCCACGGTCACCAGCTTGCGCTGCGCCGGCGGCAGGTCGTAGGGGTGCACGTCGTGGAGCGCCTCCAGCCCAACGCGCTCCAGCGATGCCGTCGCGATGCGCTGCGCCTCGTCCCGGTCGATCCCGACCTGCAGCGGGCCGAACGCCACCTCCGCCAGGAGCGTTCTCGCGAAGAGTTGCTGCTCGGGATGCTGGAACACGTATGCCACCGTCCCGGCGAGATCCTCCGGCGCGAGGCCGGCGGTCGAGCGGCCGGCGACCCGCACCTCGCCGGTGATCGGCTCGAGCAGCCCCACGATCAGCTTGGTGAGCGTGGTCTTGCCCACGCCGTTGCGCCCCAGCAGCGCCACCCGCTCGCCCTGGGCGATCTCCAGCGAGACGCCGTCGAGCACCGTCCGCCGGTCGTAGGCGTACCGCACGTCACGGAACCGCAGGGCCGTCACGACCCGAACCTCGCCACCGCCTGGTCGACGGTCAGCGGATGGGGCGCCGCGGCTCCCGCCGCGCAGGAGACCTCGGCGGGCGTGGTGGAGCACCCCAGCGCCAGCGCCCGGTCGTTTGCGAGCGCGTCGGCCGCTGAACCGGACGCCACGATCCGCCCCCGATCCAACAGCACCGCCCGATCGGCCACCGAGACGGAGCGGTCCAGATCGGTCGTGGCGAGCAACACCGTGGCGTCCGCCGCCAGCCTCGGGAGGAGCCGGTACAGCCGATCGGCTCCCTCCGGGTCGAGTTCCGCCGCAGGCTCGTCGAGCAGCCAGACGGACGGGGTCATGGCGGCCACCGCCGCCAACATCACCCGCTGCAGCTCCCCTCCCGACAGGGTCCTCGGGTCGCGGCGCGCCAGCGCCGATACCTCGAAGAGGGCCAGGGCGCGTTCGACCTCCTGGCCGATGCGCTCACGGCTCCACCCGAGGTTGGCCGGCCCGAAGGCCACCTCGTCCCACACCGAGAACGCCATCCCGGAGAGCTGGGTCGCGGGGGTCGGCAAGAGCAACCCGATCCGCCCCGCCAGGCGTGTGCGCCCCTCGTCCGTCGCCGGATCGGAGCCCAACGTCGTCACCACCCCCGCTCGGGCGCCTCCCGTCGCATGCGGCGCCAAGCCGGCTGCGGCGAGGAGCAGCGTACTGCACCCGGACCCGAGCGGACCGGTCAGCAGCGTGACCGATCCGGGCGGGCACTCGAGATCCACCCCGGCCAGGGCATCCGCGTCGGCGCCGGGATACCGGAACGACACCCCCGCGAACCGGACGCTCACCAGACGACCCGCGCCACCGCCACGACCACCGCCCCGACGACGAGCAGCCAGCGGAGCACCCGCTGCCCCGCGGAGTCCGGCGGGAGGCGCAGCGGGGTCCTTCGCTCGACGACCGCCGCCCCCCGCGCCTCCAAGGCGAAGGCCCGCTCGTCGACCTCGGCGAGCGCACCCAGCACCAGCGGGATCGCCAACGGCGCGATGGCCGCGACCCGCCGGCCGAGCGACCCCCGCACGCGAAGCCCGCGGCAGCGCTGCGCCTCGAGGATGGTGCGCGCTCGGTCCCGAAGACGAGGCACCGCCTGCAGCGTCGACGAGAGGAGGTAGGCGACCGCGAAGGGGACCCGGCCGGCGGCCAACGCATCCACCAGCCTGGCCGGTTCGACCACCGCGAGGACGAGGAGCAGGACGAGGAGGATCGCGGCGATCCGCGCGCCCACCGTCACGGCCAGGACCGGGTCGTCCCCCAAGACGACGTGCAACACCGCCAGGAGGAGCCAGAAGGGGATCGACATCGCCAACGCCGGGAGCAGCAGGTGAGCCGCCCGGGCCGCGAGCACGAGGAGCACCGCCCCGGCGGCCAATCCCAACGGGCCGGCAGGCGCGGGCAGCGCGAACGCCAGGATCGCGACCGCGATCCCGATCGCCCCGACGGTGAACGGGTGCGCCCGGTGCAGCACCCCGTGCCCCGGCCGGTACCCGATCACGCCGACCCCACCGCCCGCGCCGCCATGGGGAAGCGCGCCGCGATTCTCCTGGGAAGTGAGATCAGCACACTGCGCACGACCAAGAACGTCGCCGTCTTGTCCAGCACGTCGTTGCTGAGGCTCGCCGCGTACACCGCCCAGGTGAGCGGGAGGCCCAGTACCCGGAGCGCCGCGGTCACCAAGGTGACGCCGCCCGCCGTCACCCCGCCGAACACCAGCAGGGCGATCGGCCACGACATCGTCGCCGCGACGATCCCGACCCCGACACCGGTCGCCGCGGCCCGGGCGAGCGAGCGGAATCCGCCACGGCGCGCCGCCCACGACGCGAGCAGCGCGACGCCGAGCTGCACGGGGAGGAACGCCATGAGCATCACCCTCCCGTCGACCATCGTGAGGGCGACCTGGGACACCAGTCCGGTGCTCACGGCGGCCGCCGGCCCAGCGAGCGCGGCCACCAGCACGGTACCGATGGTGTCCAGGAAGACGGGAAGGTTGGTCGCCAAGGCCAACTTGCCCATGGCGAGATTGATTCCCGCGGCGACGGGGATCAGTGCCAGCAGGCGTGGGGTCAGCCGTGCGGCCCTGTTAGGTTTCATGCGGACAAGTATAGACCGAACCGGGCGCTCTCCGCTCCTCGAGCCGGCTCGAGCGCGCACACCCTGACGCCGGAAGCCACGATGCGATCCCTCCAGACCGTTCTGTTCCTGCTGCCGACCCTCCTCGCCGCGTCTGCGCTCCCCGCCCAGGCGCCGGCCGCCGTCGACCGGGTCTCCGCCGACCTTCGGTATCTCGCCGCCGACGAGCGGGAGGGCCGGGGCGTCGGCACCGAGGGGTTGGACGCGGCCGCGACCTATCTCGCCGAGCGCCTAGCCGCGATCGGTCTCGAGCCGGGCGGCACCGAGGGCTACTTCCAACCCTTCGCGATCGACCCCACCGCGCCCGCGGTGGCGCACGCCGGCATCGAGGCGGCGGATGTCAAGAACGTCGTCGGGGTGATCCCGGGAACCGGCGCCCTAGCCACGCAGGCCGTGGTCCTGGGAGCCCACTACGACCACCTCGGGCTCGGCGGCATGGGCAGCATGGAACCGGACAGCGCCGGCGTCGTGCACAACGGCGCGGACGACAACGCCTCGGGCACGGCGGCGCTGCTCGAGGCCGCGCGACTGCTCGCGGGACGCGACGCACCCGCTCGGCGGACCATGATCTTCGTCGCGTTCACCGCCGAGGAGCTCGGGTTGATTGGCTCCAGTCATTATGCCGACCATCCCGTCGCGCCCCACGACTCCACGATCGCCATGATCAACTTCGACATGGTCGGCCGGCTGCGGTCGGATACGCTCCTCGCGATCGGCATGGGCTCGGCGGAAGAGCTCCCGGCCTTGCTCGATTCGGTGAACGCCGCGCACGGGTTCGTGCTCCTGCGCTCCGACGATCCCTACGGCCGCAGCGACCACTCCACCTTCTACACGCGAGGTGTGCCGGCCACGCACTTCTTCACCAACGTGCACGAAGACTACCACCGGACGACCGACGACTGGCAACGGATCAACTCGGCCGGCATCACGCGCATCGCCGGCCTGGCCGCCGACCTCGCCTTTGCGCTGGCGGTCCGGCCCGAGCGGCTCACCTTCGTCCAGGTGGAGCAGCCGCAGACCGCCATGCGTGGAGGCGGTTACGGGGCGTGGCTCGGGACCATCCCCGACATGACCAGCACGCCCGGCGGCGTGCGGCTCACCGGAGTGCGGGCAGGGAGCCCGGCGGACGAGGCGGGGATGCAGGCGGGCGACATCCTCGTCCGACTGGGGGAGTTCGAGATCGCCGACCTGTACGCGATGACCGACGCGTTGCGCGCGCACAAGCCGGGCGACACGGTCACCCTCGTGGTGGTGCGGGACGGGGAGCGAGTGGAGCTGACGGCGACCCTGGGCGAGCGCGGTGGCTGACACGATCCTGAACGGGCCCGCGGTGGCGCGCGCCCTGCACGCCGCCTACTGTCGCGACGCGACACGGCAGGAACTGCTTCGGCTGGCGGCTGCCAAGATCCGTGCGGCGGGTCCGCCCTACACCGGGGTGTACCTGTACATGCTGCACGACTCCCACCTGGAGTTGGAAGCCCACGAGGGGCGGCCGACCGATCTGACCCGGATCCCGGTGGGGAGCGGCATGTGCGGTCGCGCCGTGGCCGAGCGGCGCGATCTCAACGTTCCGGACGTGGCGCAGGCGGACGGATACCTCGCCTGCTCGCCCGAGACGCGCTCGGAACTCGTCGTGCTGATTCGCCGGCACGACGAGGTGCTCGGCGAGATCGACATCGACAGCGACGTTCCCGACGGCTTCTCGTCCGAGGAGCACGCCGCCGTCCAGACCGTGGCGGACGCCCTGGCCGCACTCCTCTAGCGTGGCCGCAGGATCGCTGTGGGAAGGCCGCGTCGCCGTCGAGGGCATCGAGCTCTTCGTGCGGACCGTCAGCTCGGGCCCGGACGTGGTGGTCCTGCACGGCGGGCCCGGCGCCCATCATGACTACTTGCTGCCGCAGTTCGATGCGCTGGCCCGCGGCCGCCGCCTCCGGTACTACGACCAGCGGGGGGGAGGACGCTCGCCGGCGCCGCGCGACGCCGACCTGCGGTGGCCGGTGCACGTCCGCGACCTGGGCGCGCTGCTCGACGGCTGGGGGCTGGACCGGGCGACGCTCCTCGGCTTCTCTTGGGGGGGACTGCTGGCCATGCTGTTCGCCACCACCACGCATCCAGCGCGGGTGAGCCGCCTCGCGCTCGTCTCTCCCGCCTCGGCGTCCCCGGGGGGCCGCGCGGCGTCCGAGCGGCGGTTTGCCGAGCGGGCACAGGCCCCGGCGCTGCGGGAACAGCGTGCGGCGCTGCAGGCGTCCGGACTGCGGGAGCGGGATGCCGAGGCGTACCGGCAACGCGCCTTCGAGCTCTCGGTCGCCGCGTACTTCCGAGATCCCGCGAGCGCGCGTGATCTCACCCCGTTCCGCGTCACCGCACGAACCCAGCGGGCCGTACTGGAGAGCCTGAGCGGATACGACCTGCGGGAGCGTCTCGCGGCCCTGAGCGTGCCGGCCCTCGTGACGCACGGCCGTCACGACGTCATTCCGTTGGAGTCGTCCCGAGAGATCGCCGCCCTCCTGCACGCCGACTTGGTCATCTTCGAGCACTCGGGGCACAACCCCCACGTCGAGGAATTCGAGCGATTCGTCGCGGTCCTCGACCGGTTCCTTCCCACGGACCGGTGAACCGGCTCGATCCGTTCGACTTCGTGTTCGGGGAGCTCGACGTCTTCCCCGCCATCCGCGACCATGCCTCGAGCGGGTCGGTCGACGCAACCGACCGTGCTCGGTTCCTCGAGATCCCGGCCGTGCGGGATACCCTCTCGAGGATCCAGTCGTCGGATCTCGTGCACGCGAGTCCCCTGGCCGCCGACGAGTACGCCGCCTTGCTGCACGTCGCGTACTGCTACTGGGCCGCCGGCCGACACGCCCTCGACGTGCCGCGGTCGCGTCTGGAGCCGCTGCTGCAGGAGCGGCTGCCGGAGCTTCCCGCCGTGCCGCACGGGGCCTGCTACCTGCGGTTCCCGGAACGGTGGTTCTGGGCGCGGATCGACGAGGGGCAGCCGGCGGAGCCGCTCGACGGACTCTTCGTGGCCGTGACCGCCGACGGCGGGACCGTGATGGTGCTCGCCGTGCTGGGATTGCGGCCCGGGCGCGCCGGCCTCAGTCAGATAGCGGTCACGGCGACGGTGCGCGACGTGCTGGCGGCGCAGGATCTGGCCCGATCGCCCGCGTTCGCGCCCGCGCTGGACGGCGGCGCGCTGGCCGGCGTCCACTCGATCGCCGCTGCCGGGGAGCTGCTGCACCTCACGGCCCTCGCCCTCGCCGCGACGGATCGGTAGCTTCCCGCTCGCGGAGGAACTGCCGATCATGGGCCTGAAACCCCGTCCCGCGCCATCCGCCACGCCGCCGCGCGCGCTGTCGGCCGCACGGCGGATCGAGCCGATCATCGATGCGCTCCGGCAGCGGTACCCCGACGCCCGGTGCGCGCTCCACTTCGAGAACCCGTTGCAGCTCCTGGTCGCGACGATCCTCAGTGCGCAGTGCACCGACGTGAGGGTGAACAAGGTGACCGCCACGGTGTTCACGAAGTATCACACCGCGGCCGATTACGCCGACGCCGACCCCGAGGTGTTCGAGCGCGAGATCCAGTCCACCGGTTTCTTTCGCAACAAGACGAAGTCGATCCTCGGAATGGCGCAGGCGCTCGTCGAGCGGCACGGCGGCGAGGTACCTCGCAGCATGGATGCGCTCGTGGCCCTACCCGGCGTGGGGCGGAAGACCGCCAACGTGGTGCTCGGCAACGCGTTCGGCATCGACGAGGGGGTCGTGGTCGACACCCACGTGAAGCGGATCTCCACCCTCCTCGCGCTCACGCGCCAACGGGATCCCGACCGGATCGAGCAGGACCTCATACGCCTCGTACCCCGGGCGGTGTGGACCCTGTTCGCGCACCTCCTCATCCATCACGGGCGGGCGGTCTGTATCGCTCGTCGGCCACGTTGCTCCGAGTGCCCGGTGAGCACCTGGTGTCCGTCCTCGTCGGCCTGACGGGAGCTGGTCGCGCCCGATGACCTCGCGCCTCGCCGGAGCGCAGTCGGCGTACCTCCGCTCGGCCGCGGATCAGCCGGTCGCGTGGTTCCCCTGGGGCCCGGAAGCCTTCGAGCGGGCCCGACGGGAGGACAAGCCGATCCTGCTGGACGTCGGTGCGGTGTGGTGTCACTGGTGCCACGTCATGGATCGCGAGTCGTACGAGCATGCAGGCGTAGCCGAGCTGCTCAACCGCGACTGGGTCTGCATCAAGGTCGATCGGGACGAGCGACCGGACGTCGACGCCCGCTACCAGCGCGCCGTCCAGGCCATCACCGGACAGGGCGGATGGCCCCTCACCGCCTTCCTGACGCCGGACGGCGAGGTCTTCTACGGCGGCACCTACTTCCCTCCCGACACCCGGCACGGCCGGCCCGGCCTCACCCAGCTGTTGACCGAGCTCGCTCGGCTCTACGCCGCCGATCGCCCCAAGATCCGGGAGCAGGCCGCGGCGATCGGCAAGAGCCTCGAGGCGGTGGAGGCCGGCGCCCGAGCCGGTCCGGTCTCGTCGGATCTCCTCGCCCGCGCCGCCGACGCCGCGGCGCATCACTTCGACTTCCGCCACGGGGGGTTCGGCACGCAGCCCAAGTTCCCCCATCCCGCCACGTGCGAGTTCCTGCTGGCCCGCTGGTTCGACACCCGCGAGCCGTGGATCAGAGAGGTGGTCACCCGCACCCTCGCGGCGATGGCGAACGGCGGGATCCGCGATCACCTGGGCGGCGGCTTCCACCGCTACTCGGTCGACGCCCGCTGGCTCGTCCCGCACTTCGAGAAGATGCTCTACGACAACTCGGAGCTGCTTCGGCTCTACTGCCATGCGGCGACCGCGCTCGACGGCCCGGGCGTGACGGAGGCGTTCCCGGGGGAGCGGCAGCTGTATCGAGAGGTGATCGACGGCATCGTCACCTGGGTCACCGAGGTGATGTCGGACCCCGACGGCGGCTATTGGGCCTCGCAGGATGCCGACGTCGGGCCGGACGACGACGGCGACTACTTCACCTGGACCCCCGACGAGGCGCGTGCCGCGACCGACCCCGACGAGTACGAGGTGCTCTCCCGCTACTACGACATCGACGAGTCGGGAGAGATGCATCACCATCCACAGAAGAACGTGTTGTGGATCCGGCAGCCGGTCTCCCAGATCGCCGCCGCCCTCGCGCGCTCGGAGGACGACGTCGCCCAGCTGCTCCGATCCGGTTGCGCCAAGCTGCGAGCGGCCCGGGCCGCCCGCCCCACGCCGTACGTGGACGCCACCGTCTACACCCACTGGAGCGCGATGATGGCGGCGGCGCTGCTGGAGGCATCAACGCTGCTCGGCCGGCCCGCGCTCGAGACCCACGCGCTCGGCACGTTGGACCGCCTGTTTCGTGAGGCCGCCGACCAGCGCGGGGTCCTCCACGGCATCGGCAGCGACGTGCCCGGGATGCTCGAGGACCACGTGCAGCTGGCCGCCGCGTCGCTGGACGCCTTCGAGGCGACCGGCGACGCCCGCTGGATGCACCGCGCGACCGAACTCATGGAGCACGTCTGGGCCGACTACCGCTCACCCGAGGGGCCGTTGCTGGACGTCCCCCGCGCACGGGGCGGCGAGGGAATGCTGAACCGTCCGGTGACGCCGGTCCAGGACTCCCCGACCCCGTCGCCCAACGGGGTCGCGGCGATCGTGCTCGCCCGGCTGGCGGAGCACGCCGGCGACGGACCGTGGCGCCGGCGGCGGGACCAGCTGCTCGAGGCGCTGGCCGGGGGCGCGGTGGAGCTGTCGATCTACGGCTCGACACTCCACCGCGCGATCGAGTGGGCGACGATGCCGGTCACCCACGTGGTGATCGTCGCCGCGGGCGATGCGCGGGACGCGTTGGCGGGTGCGGCCCGGGCGGCGTACCGCCCGCGCAAGGTCGTCACGCTGCTCCCGCCGGGAGCGGACGCCGCCGCCCTCGCCGACCCGGTGCGGGCCATGGTCACCGGGGCGGCACCCCGCGCCTACGTGTGCACCGGCACGCACTGCGCACCCCCGGTGGAGACCCCGGAGGCGCTCGCCACGGCGATCGCCGGGTTCGGGACCCCGACCTGAGGCGCCGGTGATCCCGACCCACGCACTCGGTTCCAGCGGCCTCGCCGTGAGCGCGCTCGGGTTCGGCGCGTGGGCGATCGGCGGGAACCGGTACGGGAACTCGTACGGCGCGACCGACGATGCCGAGTCCACGGCGGCGGTCCGCCGTGCGCTCGATCTGGGGTGCACCCTGTTCGACACCGCAGACGTGTACGGACACGGCCACAGCGAGACCCTCCTGGGGCGCGCCCTCGGCCCCGACCGCCCGCGCGTCGTCGTCGCCACCAAGGTGGGCGCCAACTTCTATCACCGTGGAGTGTCTCCCAAGCAGCGGCAGCGGCTCGAGGCGCTCGTGGCGGGCGGCCTGGGGTCGCTGGCGCCGGACGTCGTGCTCCCGATCGTGCACACCCTCGACTTCTCCCCGGAGTATCTCCGCTTCGCCTGCGAGCGGAGCCTGCAGCGCTTGAGCACCGACTACGTCGACCTCCTGCAGCTGCACAACCCGTCGGCCCAGACGCTGGCCGACCCCGGCACGTACGACGTGCTGGATCGGCTGCGCGAGGAGGGGAAGATCCGCACCTACGGCGTCTCCGTGCACACCGTCGACGAGGCACTCGGCGCGCTGCAGACCGGACGGCCGGCGACGGTGCAGATCGTTCACAACTTCGTGCGGCGCGAGGTCACCCCCGCGTTGGCCGAGGCCGCGGCACGCTCGGGCGCCGCGGTGATCGCTCGCGAGCCGCTGGCCAACGGCCTCCTCACCGGACGGTACGACGAGCATCACCGGTGGGAGGAGGGTGACATCCGCGCGCGGATGCCCGAGCCCTACGTGGCGCAGGTGGTGGGACTCGCACGGCAGCTCGCCGAGCTGGGCCGACGGGACGGCCTCACGGCACCGCAGATGGCGTTATCGTTCACGCTGGCGCAGCCGGGCATCGACTGCGTCGTGGCCGGCATGAAGACGCCGAGCCAGGTGGACGAGAACTTCGGAGTGTTCCGGTGAACATCGACTTCGCCGTCGTGTGCGACTACGCCATCGTCGATCAGCTTGGCAAGCTGTCGGTGATGGGCATCTTCCAGCACATCTGGGTCGACAAGTTTCCGGCCGTCCATCCCCGCCTGCACCTGGTCCTGCGGTTGCGGGGACGTCGGACCGAGATCGGTGAGCATCGGGTGGCCATTCGGTTGCAGGACGATGCCGACGTGGAGGTCCTCAAGGCGGACGGGTTGGTCACCTTCTCCGAGCCGCCCGCCGGCGTCGTCGAGGTCGAGGCGGGGTGCATCCTCACCTTCGACGTTCCGCTCCACCGCGCGGGCCGCTACACGTTCGACATCGCCGTCGACGAGGAGACGTCGTGCCAGGTGCCGATCGCCGTTGCCCAGCGGCCGCCGCCAGCGACCCAAGGAGCCGACTGATCGGCGGGACCCCGCTCGGGTGACGATCGACCGCCGCGCGCTCTCTCTGCTCGCCCCCCTCCTGCTGGCGCTGGGCGGGTTCGTCCTGAACTTCGACGGCTACCCTCTCCTCGACCCGGACGAAGGACGCAACGCCGAGGTGATGCGTGAGATGGCCGCCACGAACGACTACGTGCTGCCGTCGCTGAACGGGCTCCCGTACGTCGACAAGCCGGCGCTCTACTTCGCCGTGGGCGCGCTCGGCATGGAGGTGCTCGGCCCGACGGTCCTGGCGGCGCGTCTGCCTTCCCTTCTCTTCATGGTGGCGACCCTGATCGCCGTGGGGTGGTTCGCCTCGCGCCTCTTCGGCGCCGGCGCCGCCTGGACGGCGATGATCGCCACGGCGGCGACCCCGTTCGCGCTGGCCTACGCGCGAACCGTGATCTTCGACAGCGCGCTCACCTTCTTCGTGGTGTCGTCGCTGGCCGCCTTCTTCGTGACCGTCGAGCGGCCCGACGACCGGGGCGCCGTGGTCCCGCGGGCCGTCGCATGGAGCGCCATGGCGTTGGGGGTCCTCACCAAGGGACCGGTGGCCATCGCCTTCCCCGTGCTGGTCGCGGTGCCGTTCGCGCTCATCCGGCGGCGGGCCCGCGCACTGGTCGATGCCCCGTCGCTCCTGATGTTCCTGGCGATCGTGATGCCTTGGACGATGGCGGTCTCGCTGGAGGTCCCCGGCTTCCTGGAACACAGCCTGCTGACCGAGACGGCGGCGCGCCTCGCCACGCCCGCGTTGCAGCGGACCGGACCGGCCTGGTACTTCTTGGTGATCCTCCCCGTGGCCGCGCTGCCGTGGTCGCTGATCGCCCTGGAGGCGGCGGTGGACGCCGCCCGCAGCACCCCGCGCCGCGCCCCGACCGATCCACGCCTGACCTATCTCCTCCTCTGGGTCATCGGCCCCCTGCTGTTCTTCACGCTGTCGCAGTCCAAGCGACCGCAGTACGTGCTGCCGGTGATCCCGGCCATCGCCATGCTGGTGGCCGCGCGCTGGCGGGACGTGCGAGGCCGTCTGCCCGGCGTCCGGACTGCGGCGATCGCGCTCGGCGGCTTCGGGATCTTCCTGGTGGCGGCCCGCGGGGCGATCCCGAGCCTGGTGCCGGCATCGCCCCACGTGGCCGCGGCGATCCCGAAAACGGCTTTCGCGCTGGGTGCCGTCTGCGTCGCCGCGGCGGTGGGGAGCTGGCTCGCCGCGCACTCCCGCGCGGTCGTCTGCGCCTGCCTGGCGCTGCCGGTGGCCGCCATCCCGGCGGTGAGCGGCGACCTCATGACGGCCATCGGCCGAGATCGATCGGCGCGCGAGCTGGCCGTGGCCGTGGCGGCGGTCCTGCCGCCGTCGGGAGAGGTGATCGCGGTCCGCACGTTTCCGCTCTCGCTCCCCTTCTATCTGCGCCGGACGCTCCTGCTGGCGACCCCGGACGCTCGCGAGCTGACCAGCAACTACCTGGTGCGGTATCTGGACCATTGGCGGGCCGGCAGCGGATCACTCCGCCCCGCCGACTGGTGGCGCGACGCCCTCTCCGACTGCCGCCGCCCCTACGTGTTCGTCGTGGGAACGGATGACGCCTCCGCCCGGGCGACCCTGGCCGCAAGGCTGCCGCTGCTCGCCGAGACGCGAAAGCAGGCCGCCTACGGCCCCTGTGGGGCCGTCGACCTCGCGCGCGGCGGCTGATCGTGTGCGGCATCTACGGCATGGTGGCGTTCACCGCCGGGCTCCGGCGGCCCGATCGGCTCGCGCACATGGCGGGCCTGCTCAGGCACCGGGGCCCGGACGGGCACCGACGGTTCCAGGCGCCGGGCGCAGCGCTGGGAGCGGCGCGACTGCGGATCGTCGATCCCAGCCCGAGCGCGGACCAGCCGTTTCACGACCCGAGCGGCAGCGTTTGGCTGGCATGCAACGGAGAGATCTACAACGCCGCGTCGGTCCGCGCGCGGTATCCGGCCTACCCCTACCGATCCCGATGCGACGTCGAGCCCATCGTGCCTCTCTACCTGCACCGGGGGATCGCCGGCCTGGCGGAGCTGGAGGGAATGTTCGCGATCGCCGTGTGGGACACGCGCACCCGACGGCTCGTGCTCGCCCGGGACCGCGCAGGCGAGAAGCCGCTCTTTCACGCGCGCCGCGGGGGGGAGGTGTGGTTCGCCTCCGAGGTTCGGCCCCTGCTCGACGGCCCGGGTGGCGCGCGGCAGCCCGATCCGGCCGCCATGGCGGAGCTGCTGACCACCGGTCACGTGCGGGAACCGCGGACCGCGTTCGAAGGGGTTCGTCAGGTGGAGGCCGGCACCGTCCTGACGCTGACCGCAACCGACAGCGAGCGGTACCGCTACTGGCATCCCCCGGCGGTGGCGCCTCGACCGATGAATCCGGCGGCCGCGGTGGATCGCCTGCGTCACCTCCTCCCGGACGCGGTCGGCCGGCAACTGGCCGCCGACGTGCCGATCGGCGTCTTCCTGTCCGGAGGGGTCGACTCCTCGGTCATCGCCCACCTGGCGGGCCACGCGCTCGGCGCCCACCGACTGCACACCTTCACCGTCGGATTCGAGGACCCCTCGTTCGATGAGCGCGGACCGGCCGCGGCGGTCGCGGCCTCCCTCGGGAGCCGCCNNACCGAGCAGACGATGCGCGAGGCCTTGGACGCGTTGACCGCGGGGGTGGCCGAGCCGATTGCCGACCCGGCCGCCGTCCCGACCTACCTCCTGGCGCGCGAAGCGCGACGCCACGTGGGTGTCGCGCTGAGCGGCGAGGGGGCCGACGAGCTGTTCGGCGGGTACCCCACCTACCTGGGACACCGCCTGGCGCCGTGGTATCTGGCCCTGCCGGCCGGACTCCGACGCTCGGTGCGAACGGCGATCCACGCCGTGCCGACGTCGTCCGCCAAGGTTCCGGTGGAGTTCCTGCTCAAGCGGTTCGTCGACGGCTGCGAGGCGGACTGGCGCGCCCGACACCGCGCATGGTTCGGCACCGGGATCCCGGACGCCGCTTGGCTCGCACCGGCCGACCCCGTCTCGGACGCTGGCCCCCCCGCCAACGGAGCCGTCCTGCATGAGGCCATGCTCCTGGACTACCGGACGTACCTCCGTGACGGCCTGCTGCCGAAGCTCGACCGCACTGCCATGCTGTGCTCGCTCGAGACCCGGGCGCCGTTCCTCGACGGCGCCGTCACCGAGTTCGCGCTCGGCCTCGATCCCCGGCTCCACGTTCGCGGGCTGACGACCAAATGGCTCCTCAAGCAGGCCGCGCGGGCGTGGCTTCCTCGGTGGGTCGTGCGCCGGCGCAAGCGCGGCCTCTCCCTGCCCCTCGGGGCGTGGCTGAACGGCGGTTTGCGCGGCGAAGTGGACCGGCTTCTCGCACCGGCCCGTGTGCGGCGGGAGGGACTGTTGCAACCCGACGCGGTGCGGCAACTTGTTGCGGAGCAGCGATCGGGGCGAATCGACCACGCTCGCGCCCTGTGGACCCTGCTCGTCATGGCCTACTGGCGGGAACGCTGGCTGGGAGACTGACGGATGAAGCACGACACGGCGCTCGCGCTGATGCACGAGTACACCGCATCGGACGCCCTGCGCAAGCACATGTACGCCGTCGAGGGCGCGATGCGCGCCTACGCCCGCCGGTACGGAGAGGACGAGGAGACCTGGGGGCTCGTGGGCCTGTTGCACGACTTCGACTACGAGCGGTATCCCAATCACGAGCACTCACCCACCGAGGGCCACCCCAGCCACGGGGTGCGCGTCCTGCGGGAGCGCGGCATTCCGGAGCCGCAGTGCGAGGCGATTCTCGGTCACGCCAGTTACACCGGCGTGGCGCGCACCACGCAGCTCGCCAAGACGCTCTTCGCCGTCGACGAACTCTGCGGGTTTCTGGTCGCCTGCGCGCTGGTGCGGCCCTCGCGAAGCCTGGGCGACCTCACCGTGAAGAGCGTGAAGAAGAAGCTCAAGGACAAGGCGTTCGCTCGCGGCGTCAACCGCGAGGAGGTTCGGCAGGGGGCCGAAGAGCTCGGCGTCCCGCTCGAGGAGCACATCGAGTTCGTGATCCAGGCGCTTCGCCCGATCGAGGACCGGCTGGGCCTGGGCTGACGCCAGCGTTCCTCGGATCCATTCTCAACGTTGGCGGCGCCTCGTGCGTAGGTCCTCCATGAGGGACGGGGAGTTGGCGGTGCTGGCGCAAGCCGGGGACCGGGAGGCCTTCGGGGAGTTGGTGGCACGCTACGCCGCCTCGGCGCGGCGGGTGGCCCGAGCCATCCTCGGCGACCCCGACGACGCCGACGACGCCGCGCAGGACGGCTTCCTGGCTGCGCTCCGGCACTTGGGACGCTTCGACGCGGAGCGTCCCTTCGGCCCGTGGCTCATGCGCCTCGTGGCGAATGCGGCCACCGACCGGCGGCGGCGGCGGCGCGTTCGGGCAACGTGGCCGTTGGCGCCCGAGATGGCCAGCGACGCGCCGCGGCCCGATCGAGCGGCGGAACTGGCGACGCTGGGCGAAGCGCTGGAGGCGGCGCTGGCAGGGCTCCCCGAGCGGCAGCGGGCCGCCGTGGTGTTGTTCGACGTCGAGGGCTATGCGCATCGGGAGGTCGCAGAGATTCTCGGCGTGCCCGAGGGCACGGCGCGCTCCGAGGTCTTCCACGCGCGGCGGGCACTCAGAAAGGTCCTGGCGGACTGGAAGGAGCATCCGGCATGACTGACACGTCATCGTTCGACCATCGTCCCGACCCCGAACTGGGGGATGCACTGCGGGCTGCGCTCGCGAGCGCGGACGACCCGTCGTTCGTGCGACGGGTCGTCGCGGCCGCGGCGGACGCCGACCTGCCGCGATCGGGCCCGGGGCGCTCCTGGGAGGTCCTCACGGAATGGGCGCGCCCCGGACTGATCGCGGCGGGGCTGGTGGCGGTGGCGGTCTTGGCCGCCTGGATCGGGTTCGGGCGGCCGACGACCGGGGTGAGCGAGGGCCTGGGTGACCCCCTGCGCCCCACGGTCGCGGCCCTGCCCATTCCCTCCGCGTTCGCCGGGTCGCCCGAACCAGACGTCGAGGCGGTCCTGGCGGTCGCGTTGGGGGAGTGATCCCGCGGCGGACCGTGCGGGGGCGCGGCGCGAACCGACGGGATCGACGGAACGTATGAGGGAACCATGTTGAATCGTTCGAAGTTCTGGGCGGGCGCGTTGCTCGCAGCCACCTTCGTCGCGGGAGGGGTCGTCGGCGGCGTCACCTCGGCGGCCTGGGGCGACGGCCCGGACCCCGCTACACGGCCACCGGCACGCACGTCGTACGCCGACCGCCTCCACGAGGCGCTCGACCTCACACCGGCCCAACGGGTCGAGATCGATGCCATCCTCGAGCGTCGGCGTGAGGCGATGC
>JABAOE010005510.1_pt1 | contig 28041 bp, 39 predicted proteins | sample 7062141 | NCBI WGS metagenome assembly JABAOE01 (sample SAMN14538627, study PRJNA623070) | marine sediment metagenome | biome: marine biome [ENVO:00000428]; feature: marine pelagic biome [ENVO:01000023]; material: deep marine sediment [ENVO:00002113] | place: India: Gulf of Khambhat ...
TGAGATCGATTGCGGAACACATGACGGTATCATCGTCAGCGCGCTCGTGGAAGGTGGCGAAATCATTCAGCCGCTAGAGGAACGTGTTCTAGGTCGATTGGCAGCAGAGGATATTCGTGATCCTGTCACGGGCGAGATAATTGTGTCGCAAAATGAAGAAATCAACGAGGACCTGACGAAATCGGTCGTGGAGGCAGGGGTCGATCGAGTCAAAATTCGGTCCGTGCTGACTTGTCAATCGCAGCGTGGGGTGTGTCGTGGGTGTTATGGCCGTGACTTGGCGAGAGGACGGATGGTTGAAAAGGGCGAGCCGGTTGGTGTTATTGCCGCGCAGTCTATCGGAGAGCCTGGAACCCAGTTAACAATGCGAACCTTCCACATTGGCGGCACTGCGAGCAAAGTCGTCGAACAGACAGTTCTTGAAGCCAAGCATGCCGGACGAATCAAATTTATGAGTTTTGATGCGAAGAAGAACGTGGATGTGCATAACGCTGGTATTGCGGTGAGAAATAAAGAGGGCGAATGGGTAGTTATGAATCGCAATACGAAGATTGCAATCGTCGATGATAGCGGCCGGGAACGTGAAAAGTACCCGGTGGTCTATGGGGCGAAGATCAAAATCAAGGACGGAGATTCGGTAGCGGTGGGGCAGAAATTGGTAGAGTGGGATCCCTACTCGCTGACAATCTTGACAGAGGTGGGTGGCAAGGTGGCCTACGGTGATATCGTGGAAGGGGTCACTATGAAGGAGGAGTTCGACGAAGTGACTGGCTTATCACGCAAAGTCATTATTGAGCATATAGGGGGGACGCTCCGTCCTCGTGTTTCGATCAAGGATGAAAGCGGCAAGACAGCGAAAGTCTCCGGAGGCGCCAATACCGTAGCGCGGTATCTGTTGCCGGTAGGAGCCCATATCTTTGTCGAGAGGGGAGCCATGGTGTATCCCGGCGATGTGCTGGCAAAGATCCCTCGCGAAACGACGAAGACAAAGGATATCACCGGAGGTCTTCCACGCGTGGTAGAACTATTCGAAGCAAGGAAACCCAAGGAGCAGGCGGTCATTACCGAGATCGACGGAGAGGTTTCCTATGGGGGCTTTGTGAAGGGCCAGCGTAAGGTCCTAGTAGATAACAAGCTAGGGGATGTCAAGGAGTATTTTGTTCCAAAAGGCAAACACGTAAACGTGCACGAGGGGGATTGGGTGCGTGCCGGCGAACCGCTAATGGACGGGTCGGCTAATCCCCATGACATCCTAGATGTGCTGGGCCCTAACGAACTTCAGAAATATCTTGTGGATGAGGTACAAGATGTCTACCGATTGCAGGGCGTTTCGATCAACGACAAGCATATCGAGATCATTGTCCGGCAAATGCTTCGCAAGGTGCGGGTCGAGGATCCTGGGGATACGCAGTTCTTGCCTGGCAGCCAGGTCAGTAAGAATGTGTTTGAGAAGGAAAACCAACGCGTGATTGAAAAGGACGGGAAGCCGGCCCTAGGCAAACCTGTTTTGCTCGGGATCACAAAGGCAGCTCTGACGACCGACAGCTTTATCTCAGCCGCGTCTTTCCAGGAGACAACACGCGTGCTTACAGAGGCCGCCATAAACGGCCGGGAAGACAGTTTGTTGGGCCTAAAAGAAAACGTCATTGTAGGCCGGTTAATTCCAGCCGGCTCTGGATTTGAAGAGTACCGAGATACCTTCGTTGTCAGCGATAAATCGGAGCCCGAAGTGATTGGAGCCTCTACGGCTGCAGTTGGCGTTATGACTGACGCTGCTGCTGAAACTACGAGCGATGCGGCTCAGACATAAGTCAGGAGAGGTATAGCATGTGCTTGACAGGGGCGAAGGGCATCAATATAATCCTTCGGCTTTGCTCTTGTGAGCCGGGTTGTGTGTGCTCTCGGGGACGGTGGGGACAAGATGCCGACAATTAATCAGTTGATTAGAAAAGGCCGTAAACTCGTCCAGGCGAAAACAAAAAGCCCGGCATTAAAATCCTGCCCGCAGAAACGGGGGGTATGTCTTCGCGTCTATACCACGACGCCAAAGAAACCGAACTCGGCCTTGAGGAAAGTGGCGCGTGTACGGCTTACGAACGGGATGGAAGTAACCACTTATATTCCCGGTGTTGGGCATAATTTGCAGGAACACTCAATCGTTCTCGTGCGTGGTGGTCGTGTGAAGGATCTTCCTGGTGTCCGTTATCACTTGGTTCGGGGTGCTCTGGATGCAATAGGAGTCGCTGATCGTAAGCAGAGTCGTTCTAAATATGGGGCGAAGCGACCAAGATGAGATTGGTAATTTCAACATTGGCCATTGAGTCAATGATGTAATGAGAGACGATTCAATAGGACAAAGATGCCACGAAGCAGATTTCTAGGTCAGCGTGAAGTACTGCCTGATGTGCGGTATCGCGACAAGCTCGTCGGAAAATTTATCAACACACTAATGACCGGTGGCAAGAAAAGCACGACTGAGCGGATTTGCTATGGTGCCTTCGATCTCATTCAGGAGAAGACCGGCGGCGATCCATTGAAGGTCTTTAAAACAGCTATCGACAATGTGAGGCCGATCGTCGAGGTAAAGTCCCGTCGGGTGGGAGGGGCCTCGTATCAGGTGCCGGTAGAAATTAGACCCACACGTCGAGTGTCGCTGGCACTTCGATGGTTATCTCAATTCGCGCGCACGCGTGGCGGTAGGAGTATGCGTGAGAAGCTCGCTGCTGAACTACTGGATGCGTCGAACAATACAGGGGCCGCAGTGAAGAAGCGGGAAGACGTGCATCGGATGGCGGAGGCGAACAAAGCCTTCGCCCATTATCGTTGGTAACGTCGTTCTGTGCTGCAGTTGAGCCGTGCTGCGATCCGTAGTGCCTGGGTGCCCCTGAATCGCAGCAGTGCAATCCGGCTTGACCTGCAGCACAAGTGTTTTTGGAGGGTGACAGTGGCTCGTCAGGCATCGCTAGAGCGTACCCGCAATATCGGCATCATGGCCCACATCGATGCCGGTAAGACGACGACCACCGAACGCATCCTGTTTTACACGGGCATGACGCACAAGATGGGTGAGGTTCATGAGGGAGCTGCGATCATGGACTGGATGGAGCAGGAGCGGGAGCGGGGGATTACCATTACCTCAGCTGCTACGACCTGTTTCTGGCGGGACCATCGCATTAATATCATTGACACGCCAGGTCACGTGGATTTTACGATTGAAGTAGAGCGATCGCTTCGAGTGCTCGACGGGGCAGTGGCCGCGTTCGACTCCGTTCAAGGGGTTGAGCCCCAGTCTGAAACAGTCTGGCGTCAAGCAGATAAGTATCATGTTCCTCGCATTGCTTTCATGAATAAGATGGATCGGATCGGTGCCGATTTCTATGCCAGTGTCCAGTCAATCGTCGACCGACTTGGCGCGAAGCCAGTTCCGATTCAGATTCCGATAGGTCGCGAGGCGGAATTTCGAGGAGTCGTGGACCTTGTGAGGATGAAGGGATTCTTTTACGACGACGAAACCCTGGGCGCGAAATACGAGGTCGGTGAGATTCCTCCGAATCTTGTCAGCCAGGCGAAGGAATATCGTGACGCAATGCTGGATGCAGTTGCTGAGTTTGATGATCTGGTGATGGAGAAATACCTCAACGGCCATCCGTTGTCAGAAGAAGAAGTTGTGCGGGCAATCCGTGCGGGCGCCATATCGATGAAAATTACTCCTGTGCTTTGCGGATCGGCCTTTAAGAACAAAGGGGTGCAACAGTTGCTCGATGGTGTCGTCGATTATTTGCCCTCGCCACTCGACATTCCTCCCGTAAAGGGTGTGGATCCGAGCAGCGACAAGGAAGTGGAGCGGAAGCCCGATGACGGCGAGCCGTTTGCAGCCTTAGCTTTTAAGATCATGTCTGATCCTTTTGCCGGTCAATTGACCTACTTCCGTGTGTATTCGGGAATGCTTAAGACTGGGACACCGGTGCTCAATGTCACCAAAGGCACAAAGGATAGAATCGGTCGGCTCTTGAAGATGCACGCCAATAAACGGGAAGAAATCAATGCGGTTCATGCTGGAGATATCGTCGCGGCAGTTGGGCTTAAGGGTGCAACCACCGGAGATACGTTGGCCGATGAAAAACAGCCGGTCTTGCTCGAGGTCATGAAGTTCCCTGAACCGGTGATCGCCATGGCAATCGAGCCGAAGACGAAACAGGATCAGGAAAAGATGGGCTTCGCACTCCAGAAGCTCTCGCAAGAGGATCCGTCGTTCCGTGTACGGACGGATGAAGAAACCGCACAGACGATCATCGCTGGAATGGGAGAATTGCATCTTGAAATCATCGTCGACCGCATGTTGCGGGAGTTCAAAGTTGAAGCTAATGTCGGAAAACCAGAAGTGGCATACCGCGAAACGATTCGCCGCAAAGCTGAAACGGAGTCGAAATACATCAAGCAAACGGGCGGTCGCGGGCAGTATGGGCATGTTGTGCTCACGGTCGAGCCATCGGAGCAGGGCAAGGGGTTGGAGTTTCTTAACAAGATCGTGGGTGGAGCGATTCCCAAAGAATTCATTCCTGCGATCGAAAAGGGTGTTAAGGAGCGGATGGAATCGGGTGTTGTGGCGGGCTATCCCATTCGTGACGTGAGGGTCACGGTGGTCGATGGATCGTACCATGACGTCGATTCCAATGAAATGGCGTTCAAGATCGCAGCCTCGATGGGGTTTGCCGATGCCTGCAAGAAAGCGGATCCAGCATTGCTCGAGCCGATCATGAAGGTCGAGGTGCTTGTGCCACAAGAATTCATGGGTGATGTGATCGGCAATCTGAACGGCCGGCGCGGGAAGGTGCAGGGCATGAAAGTTCGAGCCGGTGCGCAGGCGATTGAAGCTGCTGTGCCCTTGATGGAGATGTTCGGCTACGCGACTGATCTCAGGTCTCGTACTCAGGGCCGCGCAACCTATAGCATGGAGTTCGAACGGTACGAACAAGTGCCAAAGAATATTGCGGAGGCCATCATCAAGAAGTAGTGCATTGGTGAATAGGGGGAGGGAGCCCGTATGGCGAAGGCGAAATTTGAGCGGACGAAGCCGCATGTGAACATTGGGACGATCGGCCACGTGGACCACGGGAAGACGACGTTGACGGCGGCGTTGACGAAGTTCTGCGCTGACAAGGGCATGGCAAAGTTCGTGAGCTATGACGAAGTAGCAAAAGCGAGCGAGAGCCAAGGGCGCCGGGATGCCACCAAGATTATGACCATCGCCATCAGCCATGTGGAATACGAGACCGAGAAGCGGCACTATGCGCACGTTGACTGTCCGGGCCACGCGGACTATGTGAAGAACATGATCACCGGGGCGGCGCAGATGGACGGGGCGATCCTGGTGGTGAGCGCTGCCGACGGCCCCATGCCGCAGACGCGAGAGCATATTCTGTTGGCTCGGCAGGTCGGTGTGCCCTACATCGTTGTGTTCCTGAACAAGGCCGACAAGATCGATGACAAAGAACTGTTGGACTTGGTCGAGCTGGAAGTGCGTGAACTCTTGAGCAAGTATGACTTCCCCGGGGACAAGACCCCCATCATCCACGGTTCAGCTTTGAAGGCGATGGAAGGGGACCAGGGGGCTCTAGGCGTTCCGAGTATCCTCAAACTGTTGGACGCCGTGGATACCTATATCCCGACTCCCCAACGGCCCATTGATAAGCCGTTTCTGATGCCGATTGAAGACGTGTTCACCATCAGCGGGCGCGGCACCGTCGTGACTGGGCGCTGCGAGCGGGGCATCGTAAAAGTGGGGGATGAAATCGAGATCGTGGGACTGAGGCCTACCCAGTCAACTGTCGTGACGGGAGTGGAGATGTTCCGCAAGGTGCTCGACGAGGGGCAGGCGGGCGACAATATCGGAGTACTCTTGCGGGGCACGAAAAAAGAAGAAGTGGAGCGAGGGATGGTGCTCGCCAAGCCCAAAACCATCACGCCGCATACGAAGTTCAAGGCGGAGGTCTATGTGCTGACCAAGGAAGAGGGGGGGCGGCACACGCCGTTCTTCAACGGGTACCGGCCGCAGTTCTACTTCCGGACGACGGACGTGACGGGGGTTGTGCAGCTCAATCCGGGGGTGGAGATGGTGATGCCGGGGGACAACGTAAGTGTGACGGCAGAGTTGATCAGCCCGATCGCGATGGATCAGGGCCTGCGCTTCGCGGTGCGCGAGGGTGGCAAGACCGTCGGCTCGGGCGTCGTCACGGAAATTCTGGCGTGAACTGGGGGCTAAAGGCTGACAGCTGTCAGCTATGGAGCAAGATGTGAAAGTCGATCAGCGGATCAGAATCAGATTGCGGGGATTCGATTATCGTGTACTCGATCAGTCGGTAGCTGAAATTGTTGAAACCGTTCGTCGAAGTGGAGCCAAAGTGGTTGGCCCAATTCCGCTGCCCACAAGAATAGAAAAAATTACTGTTCAGCGATCGACACATGCCGATAAGAAATCGCGCGAACAGTTTGAAATGCGTACTCACAAGAGGTTGATGGATATCATGGAGCCTACACCGGAAACGATGGACTCACTTATGAAACTCAATCTGGCAGCTGGAGTCGATGTGGAAATAAAATTATAGGAAAGGCCGCGGATGAGGATAGGGCAGGGCACACCCTCAGTCTCAAGCGTAACCTGTCTGTGAAGAAATGACAAATGGATTGCTCGGAAAAAAGTTAGGAATGACCCAGATTTTTGACCAGAATCGCTTGACGCCGGTAACGGTGATCGAAGCAGGGCCCTGCCGTGTCGTGACGGTGAAGACAAAAGAGCGTGATCGCTACGAGGCTGTACAGCTTTCATTTGGGGAAGTCGAGGAGCATAAGCTTACCAAGGCTGAACTGGGTCATCTGAAGAAAAACCAGGCGCCAGCGACCCGCCTCCTGCGAGAGTTTAAGAGGGAAGGCGAGGCGATTACCGGGCAATCTGTGACGGTCAGTATGTTCAAGAAGGGGGATTGGATTGATGTGATCGGTGTGTCCAAGGGCAAGGGCTATCAGGGAGTCGTGCGACGACACCACTATTCTGGCGGTCCGGAATCTCACGGATCGATGTTTCACCGCCATCCCGGATCGATCGGGGCCAGCTCGTTTCCCTCGCGCGTGTGGAAGGGAAAAGCACTGCCGGGTCATATGGGGGCAGAACGGGTGACGACGCAGCGTTTGAAAGTGATCGAGTCACGGCCTGACGAACATCTCCTGTTTGTCCGCGGTGCTGTTCCAGGTGCGGCCAATGGGATTCTGGTCATACGAAAGTCAAAGAAGAGTTGAGCCATGCCGGTTGTCGACGTGGTCGATTTACAGAAGAATAAAGTGGGAACAGTAGATTTGCCGCAGGAAGTTTTCGGATGCGAGCCCCGTGCAGTCTTGGTGCACGAAGCTGTGGTCATGCAGCGGGCCTGTGAACGTCAAGGAACGGCTTCTACTCTGCGGCGCGGGGAGGTGAGAGGGTCGGGCAAAAAACCATGGAAACAAAAACACACAGGGCGAGCTCGTGCAGGTTCCGTTCGCTCCCCGGTGTGGCGTCATGGAGGGAGTGTCTTCGGGCCAAAGCCAAGAAATTATGGCTATTCGATGCCGAAGCGTAAGTACCGTGCCGCTCTTCAGGGCGCCCTATCAGCCAAAGTTGCGGAAGGCAAGTTAGTTGTTCTTTCCGATGTGTCATTGCAGCTGCCGAAAACAAGGGTACTGGCACAAGTACTGTGGCACCTCAGTGGTGGTGGTCATGTGTTGTTTGTCATCGGCAAAGAGCAGTCAGGTGTCTGGCAGGCTGCTAGAAACCTCGCGGCAGTGAAGGTGCTGAGCCCTGACCAGCTGAATGTCTATGACGTTGTCCGTGCCGGAATAGTCGTGATCCTTCAGCGGGAGTTGGATCATGTTCGGGAGATCTGCTCATGAAAATAGACCCGCACGCGGTCCTGGTACAGCCTCTACTGACGGAAAAGATTACCGCTCTCCGCGAAAAGACGAACACAGTTGGGTTCATCGTTCACCCATGCGCCAATCGTTTGCAGATTAAGCAGGCAGTCGAAAATTTGCTGAAGGTGAAAGTCGAGAAGGTAAACGTGTTGAACATACGTGGAAAGGTGAAGCGGCTGGGACGGTTTTCTGGAAAGCGCTCTGATTGGAAAAAGGCGTTCGTCACCCTCAAGAAGGGTGAAAAACTTGAGCTTTATGAAAGTGCCTAGCTGAAATTGGGGAGGCAGGCGGAACATTATGGGATCGAAATCGTATAATCCCACGTCACCAGGTCGCCGAGGTATGACGGCGGTTACAACAGATGAGTTGACCAGAAAGAAACCGGAGAAGTCACTTACCTCCTTTCATCTTCGGACCGGCGGGCGGAATAACGACGGTAGGACGACCGTCCGCTTTCGCGGCGGGGGACATAAACGGCTTTATCGAACGATCGATTTTCGTAGAGACAAAGTTGGTATTTCAGCGCTTGTCGAAGCTTTTGAGTACGACCCCAACCGCTCAGCCCGTATCGCTCTGTTGAAGTACAGCGATGGGGAGAAACGGTACATTCTGGCTCCGGTGGGCCTGAGACTGAATGATGAAGTCCAGTCGGGGCCGCGGGCAGAAATTAGGCCGGGAAATGCGCTGCCCTTGGCGAGCATGCCGCTGGGAACGACGATCCATAACATTGAATTGAAGCTGGGAAAAGGGGGGCAGTTGATTCGAAGTGCTGGAGGGTTCGCGCAGGTAATGGGGCGCGATGGCAATTATGTCCAAGTCCGATTGAAGTCTGGCGAAATGCGCAGGATCCTGGGGGCGTGCATAGCGACTGTTGGGCAGGTCGGCAACGTTGATCATGAAAATGTCAGTGTTGGGAAAGCAGGACGAAGTCGGTGGAAGGGGAAACGGCCTCATAATCGGGGCGTGGTTATGAACCCTGTGGACCACCCCCATGGTGGGGGTGAAGGGAAATCGGGACAGGGCAATCCGCATCCCGTGTCACCTTGGGGCCTTCCTACGAAAGGTTTCAAGACAAGACAGAACAAGAAGACGGACAAGTTTATCATTGCTCGTCGTAAGTCGGGAGTACGTAATGCCTAGATCGATCAGTAAAGGTGCGTTTGTGGACGCCCATCTACTCAAAAAGGTCGAGCAGATGAATCAAACGAGGGACCGGAAACTGATCAAGACTTGGTCACGGCGATCGACGGTTGTTCCTGACATGATTGGTCATACATTTGCGGTTCACAATGGCAAGAAATTCATACCCGTATTTGTGACTGAAAATATGGTTGGCCACAAGCTCGGTGAATTTGCGCCAACCCGCTTCTTCAAGGGACATGGCCAGGCCAGAACGGAAAAAGCGGTTGCTTTGAAGTAGGGTGTAGTTGGCCAATGGTCGATTGGCAATCGCGATCAAGATCAGGGCGGATGTTGAGACATTGGCATTGAATGACTGACAGTTGGCGGGATGTACCAATGGCCGAAGCACAGGCGATTCTCAGATTCGTCCGCGTGCCACCGCGCAAGGCGAAGCCGGTGGTCGATATGATTCGTGGACAAGAGGTTCCGATGGCGCTGGCTATGTTGAAGCATACGCCGAGGCATGCGGCGCGCGTGATCGAGAAACTTCTCCGCTCAGCCGTGGCCAATGCCGAACAGCAGGAGATGGGAGACAGTGAGTCGATGGTCATCTCCAAAGCCTTCGTCGATTGCGGCCCCACCTATAAGAGATTTCGAGCCCGGTCTATGGGGCGTGCCAATGCGATACAGAAGCGCACTAGCCACATCACTGTCGTAGTGGCAGCGCCAACAGATCGAAACAAGAAGTAGAGCCTCTACGAATACTGATTACTGAGGTATACGTCATATGGGTCAGAAAACACATCCCATCGGTTATCGGCTGGGCTACAACTATACCTGGAGCTCTCGGTGGTACGCTGGCAAGGACTACGCCAAGTTGCTTCACCAGGACGTCAAGATTCGGAAGATGGTAAAGGCTAAGCTCTATCATGCAGGGGTTTCAAAGGTGGAGATCGAGCGATCAGGGGATCAAACTCGGGTTATCATCCATACTGCACGTCCAGGCATCATCATCGGCCGCAAAGGGGCAGAAGTTGACAAATTGAAGGCCGATCTCGAAAAGCAGTACGGAGGTCATGTCTACATTACCGTAAAGGAGATCAAGAAGCCTGAGCTTGATGCGCAGCTTGTCAGCGAGAATGTCGCGACACAGCTGGAAAAGCGTGTGGCCTTCCGACGTGCGATGAAGCGCAGTGTTCAGTCGGCTCTCCGGCTTGGGGCCCAAGGGATCAAAATTATGGTAGCAGGCCGCTTGGGCGGTGCGGAAATCGCCCGAACTGAATGGTACCGGGAAGGCCGTGTGCCGCTACATACCCTCCGAGCAGAAATAGACTTCGGATTTGCTGAAGCTCATACCACAATGGGTCAGATCGGCGTGAAGACCTGGATTTATAAGGGTGAACTCATTCCTGTCCAGACGATGAAATCGGAATCGGCTCTCGAACGTCGGTTTGGCTAAAGAGATCAAGCTGTGTTGGCGCCAAAGAAAGTGAAATTCAGAAAGATGCAGAAAGGCCGCATGACGGGCAAGGCCTACCGCGGGGGACAAATTACCCTGGGGCAGTTCGGCTTGAAAGCATTGGAGCCTGGTTGGGTCACCAGCCGTCAGATTGAAGCTGCCCGTATTGCCATCACTCGGTATGTGAAACGAGGTGGACAAGTGTGGACTCGTATTTTCCCGGATAAGCCGATCACGAAGAAGCCGGCAGAAACGCGTATGGGAAAAGGAAAGGGAAACCCCGAGTATTGGGTTGCCGTTGTCAAGCCGGGCCGAATTCTCTATGAGATGGATGGGGTTTCTTCCGAGGTTGCGCGGGAAGCGTTTCGCCTTGCTTCCTACAAGTTGCCTGTTGCCACTAAGCTTGTCGTTCGGGGAGAGTTCGGCTAAAAACACGTTCGGCTGTGAAGGGTATAAAGTCATGGCGCTGGATCTGAAAGAGCTGCGGCAACTGAGCGAACCTGAGCTCGCAGACAAAGAAAAACAGCTTGTCCAGGAACTGTTCAATTTCCGTTTTCAGTTTGGGACGGGCCGACTTGAGAATCCAATGCAGATAAGGAAGACCAAGCGAGATATCGCCCGTATCAAGACCGTTCGCCGCCAGATAAAGCAACACGCTTAAATGCGTTAGCAGGTAAGGGGTAAGAAGGCTATGTCGGAAAGTCTAAGAAGACGCCACTGGTTTGGTAACGTCGTGAGCAACAAGATGCAGAAGACAGTTGTCGTAACCGTGTCGCGGTCCGTGGTCCATCCGATCTATAAGAAGGTACTCAAGCGACTGACAAGACTCAAGGCACACGATGAGGCCGGAATGTGCAAGTTAGGTGACCGAGTCAAGCTCATACAGACTAGACCTTTGAGTAAGGGGAAAAATTGGCGGGTCGTCCAGATCATGGAAAAAGGACAACCCGAAAAGTAGAGGAAGTACTGTACTTAAGTCTTCAGATCTCATGGCATGTGCTGAATGTACCCATGATTCAAAATTACACTTATATGGATGTTGCTGATAATTCCGGCGCGAAGCAGGCAATGTGCTTCCATGTTTTTGGCGGGACACGAAGGCGCTATGCCTCCTTGGGGGACATCGTAGTTGTAGCCGTCAAGGAAGCCATCCCGCAGGCGAGTGTGAAAAAGGGTGACGTCAGCCGCGCGGTCATTGTGCGGACAACTAAAGAGGTTCGTCGGGGGGACGGATCCTATATCAAGTTTGATCGGAATGCCTGTGTCTTGATCAATAAGGAGGGAGAGCCAATAGGGACACGCATCTTCGGTCCGGTTGCTCGGGAATTGCGGTGGAAGAAATTCATGAAGATCATTTCCCTTGCGCCTGAGGTGTTATAGGGGTTGGCCAGGTAGGAGATGTGATGCAGGTACTTCGAAAGAGTCGAATAAGAAAAGGCGACACGGTGGTTGTGATCTCGGGCAGTGAACGAGGGAAAACTGGAAAGGTCCTCTCCATAGACGTGGGTGCCGGGAAGGTAATCGTAGAAAGGCTAAATATCATTAAGCGGCATACCAAGCCGAACCAGAAAGTAAAGCAGGGAGGCATTCTAGAACGGGAAGCCCCGCTCCAAATTTCCAATGTCATGTTTTTCTGTCCGGTGACGCAGAAACCTACGAGGGTGGGAGTCCGCTCGATGGAAGATGGCCGCCGTGTGCGCTTCAGCAAGAAATCGAACGAGATGGTTGAGTAGGGTGAGGAGAGTCCCGAATGCCGAAGACAGAAAAAGGCCGGTCTAGCAAACCGGCTGAGCGAAAATCAGGGAAAAAAGAGACTCTAACACCGCAGCAGTTGGATCACGTGAGTGAGGAGTCTAAGTTTCGGCCAAGGCTGCGCGACTTGTATCAGCAACGCGTGGTGCCTCAGCTGATGAAAGAGTTTGCTTACAAGAATGTTATGCAAGTCCCCAAGCTTGAACGTGTGGTGCTGAATGTTGGAATGGGAGAAGCGCTCCAGAATGTGAAGTTGCTGGAGAGCGCGGTGACGGAATTGGGAACCATTACGGGACAGAAGCCGATCGTCACTCGTGCCAAGAAGGCTATTGCCGGATTCAAGTTGCGAGAGGGTTTGCCGATCGGTACCAAGGTCACGCTCCGAAGTCGCCGGATGTATGAATTTCTTGATCGACTTGTGACATTAGCGCTCCCGCGGATTCGCGACTTTCGGGGGGTCTCCCCCAAAGCTTTCGATGGTCGTGGAAACTATACCTTCGGATTAAAAGAGCAATTGATTTTTCCCGAGATCAAGTACGACGATGTCGCATCCATCCATGGCATGGACATTACCATTGTGACGACCGCCAAGACCAATGACGAAGGGAAAGCGCTTTTGAAGCATCTGGGAATGCCGTTCCGCACATGACGGAGGTGGGACGAACGCGGTGTGTCTGTTGAGCAGAAGGAGCATGCATGGCACGGCTAGCGCTACGAAATAAAGCGGCAACGAAGCAGAAGTTTGCGACCCGAGACTATCATCGGTGCGGAGTTTGCGGACGAGTGCGGGGTTATCTTCGGCGGTTCCGCATGTGCAGAATCTGCTTTCGGCTTCTGAGCCTTCGTGGAGAAATTCCCGGCGTGCGGAAGTCCAGTTGGTAACGGACCCGTCGGTGTGCCGGATCGTTTAAGGAATGTAGAAGGATACCCTATGCTTACTGACCCAATCAGCAACCTCCTTTCTCAGCTGAAAAACGGCTCGCAGCGCCGTCATGAGTCGGTCGCAGTTCCGGCCTCGAAACTCAAGCGCGCCATTTTGGAGGTCTTAAAACGGGAAGGCTATCTTTCTGGTGTGGAAGATGGGGTTCGGGACGGACATCCGATTCTCAACGTGCACTTGCGATACGTGAGTGGAGGACGACCCATGATCACGGGGATGGCGAGAATCAGCAAACCTGGCCGTCGGGTGTATGTTGGAACCAAGGACATTACGAAAGTCAAAAATGGGATTGGTCTATCAATTCTCTCGACATCCAAAGGCGTCATGACTGATCAAGAGTCCCGAAAAAACAAACTAGGGGGAGAGGTACTGTGTTCAGTATGGTAACCAAGGTTAACGACAACAACGAAGGCAGGAAGGCATAAACGATCGTGTCACGGGTTGGGAAAAAGCCTATCGCGATTCCAGCAGGAGTGGAAGTCAAAGTAGCTGGAACGACTGCGTCGGTAAAGGGTCCTTTGGGAAAATTGGATTGGTCTATAGCCGAGGGCGTCAAAGTCGCTGTCGACAACGGTCAGGTCGTCGTGAGCCGCTCCGGGGAAGACCGTAAGCTGCGGGCGCTGCATGGATTAGTCCGAGCGGAACTGAACAACATGATACATGGGGTTACCAGAGGCTATGAACGGTCTCTCGAGATAACCGGAGTCGGCTATAAAACGCAAATTCAAGGTCGCACGATGAGTTTCAACGTTGGGTACATCAACCCTATCATTTATCAGGTGCCGCCAGGAATCGATGTAACGGTGGACAAGCAGACGTTGATCAATATCAAAGGGGTGGAAAAGCGACTGGTCGGCCAGGTGGCGGCGAACCTCCGAGCCATCAAACCGCCCGACGTGTATAAGCAGAAAGGCATTCGCTATGCTGGTGAATCGCTGAGGAAGAAAGAAGGCAAGACAGGCAAGTAGGATCCAACGATGAACAGCATGACAAAAACACGACAACTTGAACGGCGGCGCCGGCGTGTGCGCCACACGATCCTGGGAACCGCGGAACGACCGCGCCTGAACGTGTTCAGGAGTAGCGCTCATATCTATGCTCAAATCATCAATGACATCACTGGAACGACGCTCGTGGCGGCCTCGTCGCTCGATAAATCGTTGCGCAAGACTCTAAAGTCAACCGGCAGTATTGAAGCGGCGAAAGCGGTGGGGAAGTTGATCGCTGGTCGAGCGAAGGACATGAAAATAATTGCCGTAGTTTTTGATCGAGGCGGACGAATGTATCACGGCCGGGTTAAAGCCCTCGCTGATGCATCGCGCGAAGGGGGACTGCAGTTCTAGTATTTAGTGGTCAGCTTTCAGCGATTAGTTTTCGATTCATTGCAGAGCACTGACGGCTAACAGTTTACGGAGAGGAGCGGGAAAGCGTGCGAATAAATCCAGATGAATTGAGCCTCAAGGACAAGGTGNNCAATCGCGTCGCAAAGGTGGTCAAGGGCGGCAAGCGGTTCAATTTCTGCGCCTTGGTCGTTGTCGGTGACGGTCAAGGGTGGGTAGGGATGGGCAAGGGAAAAGCTGCCGAGGTCCCAGTCGCCATTTCAAAAGCCGTGGAACATGCCAAGAAGCACCTGGTTCACGTTGCGCTAAATGGTGGATCGATTCCGCATGAAGTGCACGGGCTGTTTGGTGCCGAGCATGTTCTGCTCAAGCCGGCCGCCGACGGCACTGGAATTATCGCTGGCGGTGCAGTTCGTGCGGTGGTCGAACTGGCCGGCGCGCACAATGTTATTGCCAAGACGCTTGGCCGGGGGAACCCCTTCAACACAGTTCGTGCAACACTCAACGGCCTGACGCAATTGCGAAACCCGGAAGAAGTGCTGCGTCTGCGTCGGCAGGTGGAAGTGGAGCGACAGGAAAGGGCCACGATGTAATATGCGTGCGGCAACTGCCTCCAAAACTGGCAAGTCGGCTAGGGAAGCCATTCGTGTGACTTTGAGGCGCAGTCCTATCGGAACACCTGAACGGCATCGACTCGTCCTGCGCGGTCTTGGGCTACGGCATATTCGACAGACCGCTGTCCATCCCGATACGCCTCAGGTGCGCGGATTGATTCACAAGGTCGGCTATCTACTTGAGGTGGGGAAGCCATGAAGCTTCATGACTTGGCACCAGCGAAAGGAGCAAAAAAGCGGCGGAAACGCATTGGCCGCGGGCCGGGCTCCGGCCACGGGAAAACTGCAACAAAGGGACATAAAGGGATTCTGGCTCGATCTGGCGGTGGTAAGCGGCCTGGTTTTGAAGGGGGGCAAATGCCTTTGGCTCGACGGCTCCCGAAGTTTGGGTTTACCAACCCTTTTCGGACGGAGTACGCCATCGTCAATATCGAAAGTTTTGAGCAATGGGCCAAAGGCGAAACGATTACTCCCGAAGCGATGATTGATGCTGGATTGGTGAAGAGGAAAAAGCTGCCGATCAAGGTTCTTGGCGGGGGACAGTTGAAGAAATCCCTTATCATCCAGGCTCATAAATTCAGCAAATCGGCAGAGGCAAAGATCCAGGCTGCTGGAGGGAGAGTCGAGGTCATCGGCGGTGTTTGAGCGGCTCCTAACCAGCATTCAGAATATCTTCAAGATTCCTGAGCTTCGTACGCGAGTCCTTTTTACGCTTGGGATGCTTGTTGTGTACCGGGTTGGGGCGCATATCCCAACACCCGGTATTAACGGTGAGGCGCTCTCCGAATTTTTGCAGAAGCAGGGAGGCGCGCTGCTTGGGTTTCTTGACATTTTCTCAGGCGGGTCGCTGTCTCGATTGACGATCTTTGCGCTGGGGATCATGCCCTATATCAGCGCATCGATCATTTTGCAGTTGCTGACGGTAGTGGTTCCGCATCTCTCCAAGTTGGCGAAAGAAGGTGAGCGGGGACGAAAAAAGATTATTCAGTATACCAGGTTCGGCACCATCGGAATTGCACTAATTCAAGGGTTTGGTATCGCGGTTGGATTAGAGCAAATGAATCAGGGCACGTTCGTGCTCAACGCTGGATGGGCCTTCCGCCTCATGACTGTGATTACACTCACTGCGGGTACGGGTTTCTTGATGTGGTTGGGCGAGCAGATCACCGAGCGAGGGATTGGGAACGGGATCTCATTGATCATCTTTGCGGGTATCGTGGCACGATTGCCGGCCGCGGTGGCTCAAACGTTCGACCTCTATAGAGTCGGGCAACTCAGCATAGTACTACTCGGAGCGTTGGCGGTACTGATGGTTGCTGTGGTTGCCGCAATTGTGTTTCTGGAAAGCGGCCGCCGAAAGATTCCAGTTCAATATGCGAAGCGTGTTATCGGGCGGCGTGTCTATGGGGGGCAGAGTACGCACATTCCCTTGAAGATTAACACGGCGGGCGTCATCCCTCCCATTTTTGCCTCCTCCATTATAGCGTTTCCAGCGACGATCGCGGGATTCTTTGAAACGCCGTGGGTGAAGGCGATTGGAACTCAGCTAGCACCGGGCTCAGTGCTTTACACGCTAATGTATGTCGGCTTGATTCTGTTCTTCTGTTTCTTTTACACAGCCGTCGTTCTTAACCCAGTGGACATGGCGGATAACATGAAAAAGTATGGTGGATTCATTCCTGGCATTCGGCCAGGGCAACGAACCTCGGACTATATCTATAATGTGCTAACTAAAATCACGTTTGCGGGAGCCATTTACCTGGCCGTCGTATGCGTCATCCCGGAGCTCTTGATTTACAAGCTGAACGTTCCGTTCTATTTCGGCGGGACTTCCTTGTTGATCGTCATCGGCGTAGGGCTCGACACCGCGCAGCAAATTGAATCTCACATGCTGATGCGGAACTACGAAGGTTTTCTTGGCAAAGGGATGGCTCCGTTGCGTGGAAGAAGCGGCTAACCCATCATGCAACTCGTGTTTCTCGGAGCGCCCGGGGTGGGCAAGGGAACGCAAGCCGATAAAGTTGTGGCTCAGTACGGTATTCGGAAGATTTCGACTGGGGATTTACTCAGAGAGGCAGTCCGTAATCAAACCAAGCTAGGCTTAGAAGCTAAGGGATACATGGATCAAGGGCAGCTGGTTCCAGATTCGGTGGTGATAGGCTTGGTGCACAACGGTTTGTCTGAGCCAAGCTGCAGGTCTGGGTTCATCTTGGATGGATTTCCAAGAACGGTTCGTCAAGCGGAAGAGCTTGAGCGGGTGCTGAACGACAAAATGCTCAGACTCGATCGCGTAATCAATTTTCAGATCTCTCGCGAAGATGTGGTGAAACGATTAAGTGGGAGACGAAGCTGTCCAAAATGCCAGGCGATTTATCACGTAGAATTTGCGCCCTCCCCAAGGGGAGCCTTGTGTGATCGATGTGGTGAATCGTTAGTTCAGCGAAATGATGATCGGCGGGAAGCGATTGAAACGCGGCTGAAAATCTATGAAGATCAGACCGCACCGTTGATCAGCTTCTATGAGAAGAAGAACATGTTGTCGCACCTCGATAGCGCAGGAACTGTCGAGGCAGTCTATCAGGGCCTGGCACAGGTGCTGGCAGCCTACGACAAGGCATGATCATTCTGAAGACGCCTGCTGAAATCGAAGTGATGGCGGAGGCGTCGAGAGTGGTTGCGGAGGTCTTGGAAATTCTTTTGAAGGTAGTTCGCCCTGGTATCAGCACAGATGATCTCGATCATCTTGCGGAGGAAGCAATTCACTTGCGTGGAGCGATTCCAGCATTCAAAGGATACCGAAGTTATCCAAAGACGCTTTGTGCATCGGTGAACGAGCAGGTTGTCCATGGTATTCCCTCAGGGCGGAGGCTTAAGGAGGGAGATATTATCGGGCTGGATCTCGGTGCTATTGTCGGAGGGTTTTACGGGGATTCGGCAGTGACTGTGGCTGTCGGTCAGATTCCAGAAGTAACCGCCAAGCTGATTCGCGTAACGGAAGAGGCGCTTAATTTGGGAATTCAGCAGGCGGTACTAGGGAATCGGCTCACCGATATTTCCCATGCTGTCCAGCATCATGCCGAATCTGCAGGATACTCAGTGGTCACCGAGTTTGTTGGCCATGGGATTGGCAGGCAATTACACGAAGAGCCCCAGGTGCCCAATTTTGGGAGACCAGGGCAGGGACCGAGGTTGCAGGCCGGGATGGTACTGGCAATCGAGCCAATGGTGAATATGGGTGGGAGCACTGTGCGAGTCCTCGAAGATCGATGGACAGCTGTTACAGCAGATGGAAGTTTATCAGCCCACTTTGAACATACAATTGCCATACAACCGAGTGGGCCTGCCCGCATCCTCAGTCGGCGTATGGCCGGTTCAGCCTAAGCCATCAGGAAAGAGAGCTGGAGTACGTGGCGAAGGAAGACGTTGTCGAGGTTCAAGGCTCAGTTGTGGAGACATTACCCAATGCCATGTTTCGGGTCAAACTCGATAACGGGCACATGATCTTAGCGCATATATCAGGGAAAATGCGGATGCACTTCATCCGTATTCTCCCAGGCGACAAAGTGACGGTAGAAATGTCCCCCTATGATTTAAGCAGGGGGCGTATCACCTATCGCTTTAAGTAGCGGGGATAGCGAGGTCCGTATGAAGGTCAAATCATCGGTGAAGCCCATTTGCGTAAAATGCAAAGTCGTGCGTCGACGAGGGGTAGTTCGTATTCTGTGCGATAACCCTCGGCATAAACAGCGCCAAGGGTGAAGATGTTATTCGTCGCAAATCGTCAAACAGCATTGCCGCGTGCATTCACGGACTTCGAATAATAGTTTATGGTTTGAGAGGAAGGAGATGGGATGGCACGTATAGCTGGCGTTGATTTGCCACGAAATAAACGGACTGATATTGGGTTGATGTACATTTATGGGATCGGACGGATGGCCGCTTTGCAGATTCTTATTGAAGCTGGCGTGGATGGAGCGATCCGAGTCAAGGACCTGAGCGAGGACAAGATAGTCAAGCTTCGCGAGATCATCGAACGTGATTACCGGGTTGAGGGCGATCTTCGCAAAGAAGTCTCGCTAAATGTCAAACGTCTGATCGATACCGGCACCTATCGAGGTCTACGTCATCGGAAGGGATTACCTGTACGAGGACAGCGAACAAAAACAAATGCCAGGACACGAAAGGGACGGCGTTCTGGAGTCGGTAGCAAGCCCAGACCAACGGGAATGAGGGCTGTACCAAGAACATAACCCTCTGGAAAAGTAGAAGGAGTTCTCATGAGCATTAAGAAAGGGAAGAAGAAGGAACGCCGAATCGTCCAGAGTGGGGTAGCTCACGTCCAGGCCTCATTCAATAACACGATCGTAACCATCACAGACATGAGCGGGAATACGGTGGTGTGGGCCAGTGCTGGAAACCAGGGGTTCAAAGGATCCAGGAAGAGCACGCCTTTCGCCGCGCAACGAGCAGGAGATGCTGCGGCGCGCAAGGCGATGGAAAGCGGGATGCGGCAAATCGATGTCTATGTGAACGGGCCGGGGTCCGGTCGCGAATCAGCGATCCGCTCGCTGCAAGGGGCGGGCCTTCGAATCAATCTGATTCGAGACGTAACCCCAATTCCACATAATGGATGCCGGCCGCCAAAGCGTCGGAGAGTGTAAGAAAAACATAGCCAACTATGTTGTGAATCGCGAGGAAAAGTAGGAGACCGCACTTAACGAATAACAATCAATGAGCAACTAGGAGGGAGCAGTGGCGAAGTATCGAGGTCCTGTCTGTCGGCTGTGTCGGCGAGAGGGAGAGAAACTATTTCTCAAAGGCACGCGCTGCATGACCGAAAAATGTGCCATCGAGCGACGAAGTTATCCACCCGGGCAGCATGGACAGGGGCGGCAGCGGACCTCTGATTACAGTCTTCAACTGCGTGAAAAACAGAAGCTCCGGCGGATCTATGGTTTGCAGGAGCGACAATTCCGCGGAGTGTTCGAGCGGGCAGAGCGACAAACCGGCGTCACGGGCGATGCGTTGCTGCGCTTACTCGAGTGCCGTCTTGACAATGTCGCTTATCGTTTGGGATTTGCGGCTTCTCGCAAACAGGCCCGTCAATTTGTCAGTCATGGCCATCTCATGATGAATGGTAAGAAAATCACTGTAGCCGGGGCGCTCGTGAGAATGGGCGATGTAATTGAAGTGCGTGAACGGAGCCGGCTCTTATCCGTGATTCAAACATCGTTGGAATCCGTGGACAGCCGAGGGATTCCTGACTGGCTCGAACTGGATAAGGGGCGGGTTAGAGGAATCGTGCGAGCCCTACCGGCTAAGGAACAGATTGCATTGCCGGTCAACGAACAGATGGTCGTGGAACTGTATTCTCGATAGCGTTTCGGAGAATGGTTGTAGAGGCATTCAGAGGCATCGTGTCCCATAAGTGTGTGAATCACTAGATGATAATGGGGGGGGAGTTATGATCAAAGCGATGAAAGACTTTCAGGTCCCGATTCGGGTGGAAGTCGATAAAGATGCGCATTCCCCGACATTTGGTCGGTTTACTACGGAGGCGTTTGAGCGGGGGTTCGGCACGACAATTGGGAATGCGTTACGGCGGGTCTTGTTGTCATCGCTGACGGGCGCCGCAGTCACGACGGTGAAGATCGAAGGAGTTGTGCATGAGTTTTCGACGATTTCCGGCGTGACAGAGGATGTCACGTCCATTATCCTGAACATCAAGAGCTTGCGTTTAGGGCTTCATACGGATAAGCCGAAGACCATTCGGTTGAGAAAGAAGGGGCCCGGTGAGGCCAAGGGGTCCGATATTACACACGATGCCGACGTCACGATTTTGACTCCAGATTTGCATATCGCGACGTTAGATAAAGATGCGATATTGGACGTTGAAATGACGGTCAAGCACGGACGTGGGTACGTTCCGGCTGAACGCAACAAGGAAGAGGGGTTACCCATCGGTGTGATCGCCGTTGATTCGATCTTTTCTCCGATTAAGCGGGTCAATTTTCAGGTTGAAAACGCAAGAGTCGGCCGCATGACCGATTATGACAAGTTAACCATGGAGATCTGGACTGATTCCACGATTAGCCCTCGTGACGCGCTCTCTACGGCTGCAGGAATTTTGCGTGAACATTTGGATATTTTTATCAATCCTGAAGAGCGGGGCGAGGGAAAAAGTGAGCTGAGCTATGAAGAAGCTCAGCTGGAAGTGAACAAGAATCTCTCCCGCAGTGTAAACGAGTTGGAATTATCTGTTCGCGCAGCCAATTGCCTNNGAATTGGAATTATCTGTTCGCGCAGCCAATTGCCTGAAGAATGCCAACATCAAGACCATCGCTGATTTAGTGCAGAAGTCTGAAGGCGAGATGCTTAGGACGAAGAATTTTGGGAAGAAATCTCTCAACGAGATTAAGGAAATTTTGGCAGAAATGGGTCTTTTGCTGGGGACGAAGATCGAAATGACCCCACCTCACAATGGAAGCCCGACATCAGAGTAAGACTTGAGTCGAGGAGAAAGCCGTGCGACACCGGAAAAAAGGTCGACAACTGGGAAGACAAACGAAGCACCGCTGGGCTTTGTTCCGTAGTCTTGTGACATCCCTCCTTGACCATGAGAGAATCGAGACGACTGGAGCAAAAGCCAAAGAGATTCGCGGGTTTGCTGATCGCATGATCACATTAGGAAAGACTGGGACGCTTCCTGCTCGCCGTCGTGCCCTTGGGTTTCTAAGGAGCAAGGGCGTTGTTGCCAAATTGTTTACCGACATTGCTGGGAGATTCAAGGATCGTCAAGGTGGATATACCAGAATCGTGAAAACCCGTCGGCGTGTGGGGGACGCAGGGGAGATGGTCGCCATTGAATTGGTCTCTCGGACTGAGTTGCAGAAGAAGGCAACTGGTTTGGCCACACAGACCCCAGTGGCTGGGGCTGAGAAGTCATCCTGACTTAAACCCGAGATACGCCCCTTCACAATGTGTCGCGAGAGACGGCGCCCACGTGGCAACACGTGGGCGCCGTTTCATTTTCAGATCCTGACAGGTCGTTTACATGCCTCGCCCTGCATGCTACGATCATACAAAGATTATTTGGGTCTGTATGGAGGAGAATTCAGCACGAATGTGGGAGCTAGTAGCAAGGCGAACTCTTTTCGCGATGAGCGTATGCTTGGTTGCGTTTCTAGGCTATCTTCTCTTCATCAATGCAGATTCGGTCCCTGCTAGCCGGGCGGTGTCTCCGGTCTCGGTTGAAGCGGCGGATGCCAAGATTTCTGATTTCACCTTTACGCAGTCAAAAGGGGATACCATTGAATGGCACGTGCAAGCTAAGCAGGCTCGGTTGTTTGAGCGTGACAAGCGCGCATTGCTTAGTGATGTCGATGTCACGCTCTATGGAACGAAGGGAAAAGAATTGACCGTATCGGGGGAAAAGGGAACGCTTGATACCACAACCAACAATTTCATATTGGCCAATCGAGCAATTCCGCTTGTCATCGAAACCGGGGGAGGATACACCATTTATACGAATCACTTGGCATGGACGGATGAAACAAAAGAAATTCACACAGATGACCCCGTTAGGATTGTCGGCAATGGGCTAGAAGTAACGGGGCGTGGACTACTCGGTCGTCTGGAGTCAGAAGAATTTAAGGTATTGGAAGATGTTCATGTGGCTATCGCTCCTGCTTCTTAATCTGCTCGCCTTTTTAGCAGCGTCACTCTCGCATTCAGATGAATCCGGGATCCTAAAGAAAAGTGGAAATTTGCCATCAGCTTCGACTACCGTTACAGCAAGCAAGTTGACGGTGCGAAACCAGGATAATCAGGCAGTGTTTGAGGAAGGTGTTGTCTTGACGAGAGGCTCTTTGGTGGTCTCTTCAGACAAGATGGTGGTGTACTTTCACCCACAGAATGCGGAGACAGGGCGAGCTGCAAGGGTCTGCGTCACCAAAAGACGGTGCAGGGATTACGACAACATCGAATCGTTCGATAGACAGGGCCGAGGCAACTGGTCACGTCAAGATCAAACAGGAGAATAGCAATGCGACATGTCAGAAGGCAGTCTACTTCAGGGATGAAGAGAAAATTATTCTGACAGGGAACCCAGTCGTGTGGGAAAAGGGGACGCGCGTCAGCGGGAGGCAGATTACGATTTATGTGAACGAGGAACGAAGCGTGGTCGAGGGAGACACCCACGTCCGTATTGATGACGAAGGAATGAGCACGCCATGACCCAAGACGCTCAAGCCAATGCGCAGGTGCTTGCTCGCCCGGCTTCGTCTAAGCATGTAGCTTGCCTGAGAGCAAGCGGTCTCGTGAAGAGCTTCCAAGGCCGCAAGGTCGTCAAGGGTGTAGCGATTGAAGTGCACGCCGGCGAGGTAGTGGGACTGTTAGGTCCAAATGGGGCGGGGAAAACGACAATTTTCGATATGATGGTGGGACTATGCCAGCCGGATGAAGGAGATATCACTTTCAATGGCAAATCTATGACTGATCTGCCGATGTACCAGCGTGCCAGGCGAGGAATCGGCTACCTTCCACAGGAGTCTTCCGTCTTTCGCCGTCTTTCGGTAGAGCATAATATCTTGGCGGTCCTGGAGATGCTGGGGTATCCTCGTGAGGAGCGTGCGCAGCGCGTGGATACGCTACTAAAAGAACTAGACCTCTTGCACATTCGTGGAAGCATGGCCTACGCGCTTTCAGGGGGAGAGCGTCGGCGGTTAGAAATCACCCGCGCGCTTGCTGCGACTCCTTCGTTCATGCTGTTGGATGAGCCATTCGCCGGGATTGATCCCATTGCCGTGGCCGACATTCAACAGATCATCACGCGGTTGAAAGAAAAGGGAATTGGCATTCTGATTACCGATCACAATGTGCAGGAAACGCTTTCGATTGTCGATCGTGCATACATCATCAATGAGGGAGTGATCTTGGAGTCAGGACCGCCAGAGGCCATTATCAAGAGTGAAACTGCTCGTGCAGTTTACCTTGGAGAACGATTCAAGCTATAGCAAAGCGATTAGGTGTGTCAATGAAGCTGCGTCTAGACCTAAANNCTAAAGCTCAGTCAGAAACTGATTATGACGCCGCAGTTGCAGCAGGCGATTAAGCTGTTGCAGCTTTCACGCCTCGAACTGCAGCAAAGTCTTGCTCAACACCTATTGGAAAATCCGTTGTTAGAGGAAGTGCAGACGGAGGCCGAAGAGGCAGGGCCTGATGAAGCTGAGGAAAAGGCCGAAGGCTCGTCGCCTTCTGCCAACCAAGAGCCTCTTGAAGAGAGGAGTTCGCCTGAAGAGCGTGGTTCTCCTGAGGAATTCACCGCCTCGGGCTGGGAAGAATATTTCGGAAGCGATCGGCGCGCCGGGGACTCTGAGTATCCCCCATCCTCGCAAGATGAGTTTCCTTCTTATGAACAAACCGTGGCTAAGCCGATGTCTCTTGAGGAACATCTACTCTGGCAATTGTCCTTATCCGCAATTTCCGAGCGAGAAAAAGCGCTCGGCCGGTTGATCATTGGCAATCTTGATGATGATGGATATCTTAGAATTTCCTTGGCCGAGGTAGTGGGTGGATCAGATTTTACAGAAGCTGAAGCCGAATCAGTGTTGAAGGATATTCAGACTTTCGACCCAACGGGTGTTGGTGCGAGAGATCTCCCCGAGTGCCTCTTGCTGCAGTTGGGCCATTTGGGGCGCAACCCGATTGGCACGTCAGGATCACGATCAGGAGCGATGAAAGGTTCTATCGTTGAACGCATTGTTCTCCATCATTTGAAAGACCTAGAAAAGAAACAATACGGGAAGATCGCCAAAGTTCTCAATGTGGGTGTCGAAGAGATATTCCAAGCTACCAAGATTATAGAAGCGCTCGAACCAAAGCCAGGTAGACCATTCACGAATACGCAAAACTATGTCATCGTTCCCGATGTGTTTGTGGTTAAGAATGAAGGAGAGTGGGTCGTCCTCTTGAATGATGATGGGCTGCCACGAATGAGGATCAGCCCCTATTACAAGCAGCTTATGAGTTCTGGGCAAGGTGGTAGTCCCGAGACTAAAGCCTATATGGACGAGAAACTGCGTGCGGCTCAGTGGGTTATACGAAGCATTGAACAACGCAATAAAACGATTGTAAAGGTCGTATCGAGTATCGTTAAGTTTCAGGAACAATTCTTTGACCACGGAGTTCAATGCCTTAAGCCTCTGGTTCTCAAGCAGGTTGCGGAAGATATCGGGATGCACGAGTCGACCATCAGCCGGGTCACTGCTAATAAGTATATGTATTGTCCACAAGGCATGCTGGAGCTGAAATTCTTTTTTAATGCAGGACTCCAGCGAGCTGATCAGCTGTCGGACATGCATTCTTCTGTGTCTGTCCGAGAAATGATTAGAAAAATGGTGGCGGGAGAAGATGCCAAACGACCATTGAAAGATGAGGAAATAGCTGCTCGTCTTCGGACTCAACAAGTTCTCATCGCGAGACGGACCGTTGCCAAATACCGAGCTGAAGAGAACATTCCATCAGCCAGCCAGCGAAAGCGCTTTTTTTGATTTCTTCTTGTGTTTGACAGAACGCCGTTTTCATTCAAAAAATGGGGGGAGTGGATGAAGCTGAGAATCACATGTCAGCACATGTGCGTCACTCCTGCATCGAGGACTATGCCGAAGCGCCATGTAGGGAGGNNGAAGGTGGATCATTTCAGATTATGTTAGGCGTCGAGAAGGTCCAGCATTAGGCTGAGGTGATCTGCTCAGTGGTCGGGAGGATAGTGTAGGCGAAGACTTCGATGCGGGAAATCCATACTAAGGTCGAGGCCATCACAGACCGACTTGATCCGAAGTTGCGTGAACGGAAAGGGCGGTTCATCAACCATAAGACGAAGGAAACGAGTGAGCCTTGAAGAACGACGGTGCAGAGCCCTTTCTCCAGAGACGATCAAGGCAGAAAGTATCTATATCGAACTATCCACTCCCGGTAGGTATAGATCAGCAACCCATTGCTGGAAGGTCGTCGGTACGTATTCACCCTCTCCTTAAGGGCTGTCTTGGAAGAGCATCAACGCAGGGCTTGTTCTCCTGTAGGCCGGAGGTCCAGCTCATCCATTCCTGGAGCATTGTGGCTCATGCTGATAGAATGAATTTGCATGAGCTGAGCATGGTGGATCATTGGCGCGTCTTAATCTGATAATCATCAGTGGATTGTCCGGTTCCGGTAAGTCTCACGCTCTGAAGGCGTTTGAAGATGCGGGGTACTTCTGTATTGACAATCTTCCACCTGCATTGCTGCCCACGTTTGTCGATCTCTGTAATCAACAGCATGGAGAGATCACAAATGTGGCTTTGGGAGTTGATATCCGCGAGCGGGTATTCTTTTCAGATCTTGTTGGCATTCTAGAACGTGTTAGAAAGCTCGGGCATTCTGTTCATTTACTATTTCTTGAGGCTCGTGACGAAGTGTTGATTAGGCGCTTTTCTGAATCGAGGCGCCCGCACCCACTGTTGCCACATCTTCCAGTCCTGGAAGGTGTTCGGTTTGAAAGGGACCGAGTGGCAGAGCTTCGACGCCGCGCCGATCGGATCATTGATACGTCTGATCTCACTGTGCATGAACTGCGGGAATTGCTTGCCAGACAGTTCCAGCGCGAATCGACAGAGAGAAGGCTAACCATTTCTCTACTGACATTCGGCTTCAAGTTCGGTGTGCCTTATGACATCGACCTCTTGTTTGACGTGAGGTTTCTCAAGAACCCTTACTTCGTGTCGGAGTTAAAGTCCCTTCCCGGCGATGATCCAAGAGTTCGCTCATATGTACTGAGTGACCCCGATGCCATTGGGCTGGTCGGGCAGCTGGAAGGATTGCTTAAATTTCTGATTCCTTTATTCGAACGGGAGCAGCGCAGTTACCTGACTATCGCTATCGGTTGCACTGGTGGTCGACATCGTTCCGTGGCAGTAGCCTGTCGCCTCAGAGAAAGCCTATCGACTCTGGGATATGACGTCGCCCTCAAACACAGGGATATTCAGAAATCATAACAGTGCTCCACTCAGTAGGCCCCTCCTAATATCCCATTGGTTTATCTCATCGCTGCTTCTAGTAGATTTCTTGACAGGTGGAACATATTGACTATACTTGCTTTGTGTACAATTTAGACTGCCTTCCTAGGGCACAGTATCGAAGTGCAAAACCGTACTGTTTGTCACGTAATAGCGGCGTGGAAGNNGCTCTCTCGTTGGAGCGAAATGGAGTCCTCGCCGGGCCGCTTCGTAAGTGGATGAACAGGCGATTCTATACGTTCTATACAAGGAAGGACGTGGACGAAATTAAGAAAATTCTTCGTGCGTGGAAGGTTATCTTGTAATGTGGCAGCCAGGACATATGCTGGGTTCATTCAAAAACGTCTTTGAGACGGACATCGTTTCGCTGCTGACTCCTCGCAGGCAGCTGGTCGGGCTCGATATCGGATCTAGCTCGATCAAGCTCGTTCAGTTGAAGGAGAGCAAGGGGCGATACTTTCTCCAAAAGTTTGGCGCGAAGGCGCTGGAGCCTGAAGTGATTGTCGATGGCACCGTCATGGATGAGGGGCGTGTTGTATCAGCCATTCGTGAATTGTTCGAGGAGTCTGGCGTCAAGAACAAGTATGTAGCGATTTCGATATCCGGACACGCCGTGATTGTGAAAAAAATCAGCCTTCCCCCGATGCCTGATGATGAGCTGGAAGGACAAGTTAAGCTTGCGGCAGAACAGTACATCCCTTTTGACATCAACGAAGTAAATATCGACTTTCATGTATTGCCTCCTGATCCATTGGCGGAGCAACAGGGAGATATGTCAGTTATCCTTGTTGCCGCTAAGAAAGACAAGATCAACGAGTTG
>JABAOE010003103.1_pt6 | contig 27981 bp, 30 predicted proteins | sample 7062141 | NCBI WGS metagenome assembly JABAOE01 (sample SAMN14538627, study PRJNA623070) | marine sediment metagenome | biome: marine biome [ENVO:00000428]; feature: marine pelagic biome [ENVO:01000023]; material: deep marine sediment [ENVO:00002113] | place: India: Gulf of Khambhat ...
GCCATGACAACCGCACCAACTCCCACCAAACGCAGAAAAGTTACCGTTGGCACCTTCAGGCTCAAAGCGGAGCGCGGCGAGCCTATCACGATGCTGACCGCCTACGATTACCCGATCGCACTGGCGGTGGACCAGGCAGGAATCGATTCGATCCTGGTTGGCGACTCCCTTGCGATGGTCGTGCTTGGGTACGAAAACACCTTACCGGTCACGATGGAAGAGATGCTGCACCACTGCCGCGCCGTTGCACGGGGCGCAAAGTACGCGCTGTTGATTGGTGACATGCCCTTCATGTCTTATCAGGCGTCTGTTGAAGAAGCTGTGCGAANNATGGATGCAGTCAAATTGGAGGGCGGTCGTGAGCGAGCCGAGGCAGTGCGAGCGATCGTGGGATCCGGCATTCCCGTTCAGGGGCATCTCGGACTCACCCCACAATCCGTGCATCAGTTGGGCGGATTCCGACCCCAGGCGAAAACCTCAGACGCTGCCATACGATTGATCGAGGATGCAAAGATCCTGGAGCAAGCTGGATGTTTCTCGCTTGTGCTGGAAAGCATTCCAGCGCGGCTTGGCAAGCTGGTATCGGATCAATTGGAGATCCCAACGATCGGCATCGGCGCCGGCGTTGGCTGCGATGGCCAGGTGCTTGTAACCCACGATCTACTGGGCCTTTTTGATCGTTTCACCCCCAGCTTCGTTAAGAAATTTGCCAATTTGCATGGAGAAATCGGACAGGCGCTGGAAGCGTATAAGGAAGAGGTCGAGGCTGGCAACTTCCCTGCTGAAGAGCACACGGTCGAAATGCCGGACGAGGATTGGATTCGTCTGGAGGACTGGCTGAACGGGAGAGGGCCTCGCTGATGCGATGAGCGGGCGCCCGTCGATCCTAATTGTGGGAACGGGAGCCATGGCCGGCCTCTTCGGGGGCCGGCTAGCTTCGCACGCCAACGTGACGCTGCTGGGCAGCTGGGCCGAGGGGCTTCAGGCTTTGCGAGCCGGGGGGATCCTGCTGCACGAAAACGACGACATTACGCAGGCTGAAGTGCAAGTTGCAGAGGATCCCCTAGAGTGCACGGGGGCGACGCGCGCGTTGGTCCTGGTGAAGTCCTGGCAGACCAAAACCGCCGCCAAAATACTGGCGACTTGCCTGGCACCGGATGGAGTGGCAATGACGCTGCAGAATGGCCTGGGCAACATCGAGCTTTTGGAGGAAGCGATCGGACCAGAGCGGGCTGCATTAGGGGTAACGACCTGCGGCGCAGCGCTGCTGGGACCGGGAGAAGTACGGGCGGGCGGCTCCGGGCCCACATATGTTGCCTCTCATCCCCGGCTGGGATCGATGGTCGAACTGTTGAAGACCGCGGGCTTTGAAGTGCACACCGCGCAGGATCTGGAAGGTTTGCTCTGGGGAAAGCTGGCCGTTAACGCCGGAATCAACGCGCTCACCGCGTTGCTCGAAATCAGAAATGGGGAGCTACTGGCACGTCCTGATGCACGAGCACTGATGAATGAGGCCGCGATGGAAACGGCGCGGGTGGCTGAGGCAAAAGGGATCAAGCTTCCTTATGACGATCCTGTCGCGCAAGTGGAGCAGGTTGCCGAAAGAACTGCAGAAAATGAGTCTTCAATGTTCCAGGATATCCGCCGGGGCGCGCCAACCGAGGTGAACGCTATCAACGGGGCGGTAGTTCGTGAGGGTGAGCGTATCAATCTTCCGACGCCGATCAATCGGGTGTTATGGCACCTGGTGCTTGCCAAAATAGGGGCCTGAGCAGCGATGCAGGTTGTTGAGCGTCTAGCTGAACTCCGGGAGGCCAGAAGCCGATTGGCCGATCCACTGGGTTTCGTACCCACCATGGGATTCCTTCACGATGGACATCTCTCGCTCATGCGACAAGCGCGAGATGAGTGTCCGAGCGTTGCCGTAAGCATCTTTGTTAACCCCACGCAATTCGGGCCGACCGAGGACCTCACAGCCTATCCGACCGATTTGGAGCGCGACCTTGATCTATTGAGAGCGGAAGGCGTGGATCTTATCTGGGTCCCATCTGCAGAAGAAATGTACGGATCTGGTTATCAGACCTGGGTAGATCTCGAAGATTTGTCTGGCTACCTTGAGGGCAAGTATCGAGCGGGTCATTTCAGGGGCGTTGCAACCGTCGTTGCAAAATTGTTTAACTGTGTCCAACCCCAGCGCGCTTATTTTGGCCAAAAGGACGCTCAGCAGGCAGTAGTGATCCGGCGCATGGTCAAGGACCTGAACTTCCCCCTGGAAGTGATCGTGTGTCCCACAGTACGCGAACCGGATGGCCTGGCAATGTCGAGCCGAAATTCTTACCTGAGCTCTGATGAGCGGAAGGCAGCTACGGTCCTGTACCGAGCCCTATCGGCAGCTCGTGATCAATTCAACCATGGAGAACGCGAGACCGCTAAATTGAAAGAAACGATGGAATTGACGCTGGCCAGCGAGCCACTGGCTCGATCTGAGTACGCCTCGGTTGCGGATCCTGAGACCTTGAAAGAGCTTTCTGGACGCACAGAACATGCTTTGCTGTCGATGGCGGTGTATATCGGGAACACGCGCCTGATCGACAACATTGTGGTGGGAGATTTGTGAGGTTCCTATGCTGCTAATGATCGATATTGGAAACACAAATATCACGTTGGGCCTTTACCAGGGCGACGAAAGGCAGAATGCCTGGCGCCTGGCAACGGTTCATGATCGCATGCCCGATGAGTATGGGCTGCAAATGCTGGGCCTTTTAAGTCATGCCGGCTGCCCGGTCGACCAGATCGAAGGATGCGCTCTGGCTTCGGTGGTGCCTCCACTGACCGGAACCTTTATCCAGGCGGTGAAGGGATACCTGGGTACCGAGCCGTTGGTCATCGATGCTGGCGTGAAGACCGGCCTGAGCATTCGCTATGAAGATCCGAAGAATGCACTGGGTGCCGATCGAGTTGCGGATGCGGTTGCCGTGCGGCAGCATTATGGCACGCCTGCCTGCGTTGTCGATTTTGGCACGGCCACAACCTTCGACGCGATCTCCGCCGATGGCGAGTACCTCGGCGGGGCAATTGCCCCCGGGATCGGTCTGGCAGCTGAATCGCTCTTCCGCAGAGCCGCGAAGCTGCCGCGGGTTGAACTGGTTGCACCGGGAGTGGCAATCGGTAGAAATACTGTGTCAGCGATACAGTCCGGCCTCGTGTACGGCTATGTAGGCTTGGTGGAAGGCATGGTTAGGCGATTCAAGGATGAGCTCGGGGAGGAGACCAAGATCATCGGGACCGGCGGATTGGTCGATCTGATTGCCTCCGAAACAGATGTCATCCAGGTCCGTGCGCCATGGCTGACTCTCGAAGGGTTGAAGCTTATCTGGGATATGAACGTTGTTTGAAACGCGCAAGCCGATGACCCCTATGGGCAATCCTGAAAGCCTAGTGTCTCGCAGGAATGAGCCGCAACCAGTTCACGTGCCGGATCACCGCTGTCAGGATCACTCAGAAGGAATACTTGGATGAAGTCTCGCTATCAGGGATTTATCCATCTGATGATCGTGTACGTGGTCTGGGGAAGTACTTTCCTGGGAATCCGCGTGGCGGTGCGAGAAGGATCCGGCTTCCCGCCATTCATCATGGCCGGCACACGCATCCTGATCTCGAGCATTATCCTGTTTGTCATCGCCATAATCATGAAGCAGCGGCTGCGACCTACCAGGGCTGAACTCTTCATTGTGGCTGCTTCGGGGCTTTTGCTATGGACCATGGGCAACGGGCTGGTCACCTGGTCCGAGCAGCGGATTCATGCGGGACCCGCGGCTCTGGTTATTGCAACTGTGCCCATCTGGGCAAGCCTGATGGAGGCCTGCCTGGATCGCCGGGCTCCCACCCTGTTGCTTTTGGGCTCGCTCGGGCTTGCGCTGTTTGGAGTAGCCGTCATCAGCATCCCGTTTCTGAGCAACGGCGTAAGGGCCGATGCCATATCTATCATCGCCTTGTTACTCTCGTCTCTGAGCTGGGCGGCAGGTACTGTGCTCCAGAGCCGCCGGAAGGTTGAGCTTGAGATCTATGCCAACTCCGGCTACCAAAACCTGTTTGGCGCGCTGGGATTCATGAGCCTGTCGCTGTTATTGAATGAGCCCGCTCCCTCGCCGATTCCAGAGGCATGGATCGCATGGGCCTACCTGATCGTGTTCGGCTCGGTAATCGGATTCAGTTCATACGTCCAAACCCTGCGCCTGCTACCTCTGAGCGTGGCAACCACAAACGCCTACGTAAATCCCGTGGTGGCAGTGATCCTGGGAGCCATAATACTTTCTGAACCGGTAACGCTATATACGGTGGTGGGGACGTTGCTCGTGCTGCTTGGTGTAGCAGGTGTCTTTCGGGAAAGATTCCGATCGCGGCGGACGCCAGTTACAGATGCCGCGCATTAGAATTTTGCGGCTTGTGATGTACGGAAGGAGAAATACATGTCGGAAAAGAGATTAGTCGATTGGCCGTATGTGATCGCCTTGTTGGTGCTACCCTTCGCAATCATCGCCGTCCTGTTCGTCATCCGTTTCGTCCAGGATTTCACTCGGTACGACTCCCAATACTTCACGGAAGAGTATCGTTCGCTGTACGATACTCCGAGCTCCGTGGCATTTGCGCTGGAAGGTGCGCTACGTGAAGGCGACGAAGAGCTGATGATCGAGCTCATGGGAACGCGAGCAGGCCCTGGCAATTTGGACCCACGCCCTAGTTTGGTATTCGTCTTCCTCTACGATCGGGAGGGGGACTACCTTCATTATCTGTATTTCAATCAGGACGATTACAACCGCCTCATCCAATTTATCAAAGAAGAAGATGGGCGGTATGTAGCCTCGCCTGAAGACCTTTACTTCTACATCGACAGCGGAAGATGGCAGGAACCCGCTGGACCTTTGATCGCCGCCTGGTGGATCCTGGTGATCGTAGCCACCGCAATGATGTTTGTATATCGCTACATGAATCGCTATCGTGAAAGTCGATATGGCGGGTAATCTGATCGATCTTTCTGAATCGGACCGGGCGAGGCTGGAAGGGAAGGAAGGTCCGGCAGATCAGATGGCCATGCGCATCCTTACGCGCATGGCAGAGGTAGTCCAGGCGGAGCGGTTCATGGATATCTCAGGCGCTCACATCGATAGCAGCCTGTACATGGGTGAGGCGACGTTGGAGTTCGCCGAAAAGCTGGCAGATCTCGGCGCTCAGGTAAAGGTCCCAACGACTCTCAACGTAAGTGGGGTAGACGAAGCCAGCTGGCAAGAATGGGAGGTTCCAGCAGATTGGGCGACGAAGGCGCGCCAGCAGATGACCGCCTACGAGCGCATGGGCTGCACGCCGACCTGGACCTGCGCACCCTATCAGCTTGAAGTGCGCCCCCAATTTGGACAGCAAATTGCCTGGGGAGAGTCCAACGCGATTGCATTTGCAAATTCCGTACTTGGAGCACGGACGGAGCGCTACCCGGACCTCATGGACATCTGCGCTGCGATCACCGGCCGTGTTCCAGCAGTTGGACTGCACCTGACGGAAAATCGGGCTGCTGAGGTGCACATCTTGCTTGAAGAGGTGCCGCTGGCGCTGCAAGAGCACGATTCCTTTTACCCCGTGCTTGGGTATGTAGCGGGGGAAATTGCCGGCGATTCTGTTGTCTGTATTTCGGGGCTTGAAACGGTGCCCGGCGAAGATCAACTCAAAGCACTGGGTGCAGCAGCCGCTTCTTCGGGTTCGGTAGCCTTGTTTCACATTCCCGGAGTTACCCCTGAAGCTCCCACCTTGGAGGAGGCATTCCAAGGCAAGGAACCCGGAAGGGAAGTTCGGGTTTCCATGTATCAGTTGCGCGCCACCCAGGGAAAACTGACAACCACCTCAGGATCTGCACTGGATATGGTGGTTCTTGGCAGCCCTCATTTCTCCCTGGCTGAGTTTCAGCGGCTAGCCCCTCTGCTTGCAGGAAGCTCAAAACATCCCCGTGTCCAGTTTCTCATCACCACAAGCCGCGCGATGGCAACCCTTGCCGATCGGGCCGGGCTTCTGGATCCGATCCGTGAATTTGGCGGCCGGATCACGCTTGACACGTGTATTCTCACCACCCCCATGTTGCCCGATTCGGTGAGCAGCCTGATGACCAACTCTGCAAAATATGCCTATTACTCCCCCGGTTTGCTGAATGTCAGCGTCGCCTACGGGGGTCTGGAAGAGTGCGTCGCTTCCGCGATCAGGGGTCAAATCGTGCAGGAAGATGGGATATGGCAATAGCGATCAAGGCTGAGCCAGTTGTGTCCGGCCAGGCAAAGGGCGAGGCGCTCGTTGGAAGCGAACCGCTTAGCTTCTGGGGAGGCTACGACCAACGCACGGGAGAGATCATCGACCGCCGCCACTCGCTTTCTGGCGAACGCGCAGCAGGCCGAGTTCTCATTCTGCCGCAAAGCCGTGGATCCAGTACGACCACTGCCGTGTTGCTGGAAGCTCTCAGAACCGGAAATGCGCCGGCAGCACTCATCACAACAGGTAAAGACGCCTTTTTCGCACTGGCAGGTATCGTGGCTGAGGAAATGTACGGGGAGGGAATTCCGGTACTGGCCGTGGGTGAAAACGACTTCAGGAAATTCCAAACAGGACAGACGATCGAAATCAATGCCGATGGGAAGATTACAGTCGATGAATGACAGGCGAATCCCAATACTGGACGGTCGGCGAATACTCCTGGGTGTCACCGGTTCGATTGCCGCGTTCAAAGCTGCTGATCTGGCATCCAGGCTTACGCAGGCTGGCGCCGAGGTGGATTGTGTGCTCACGCCCAGTGCTGAGCATTTCATCAGTACACTGACCTTTCGCTCGCTTACTGGACGCCGGGCGTACGTAGATTCGGATCTTTGGTCGGAGGAAGGCCACATTCTCCATGTGGGACTTGGCCAGCAGGCAGAGCTGTTGGTCATTGCGCCCGCAACGGCGGATACGATCGCCAAACTGGTACACGGCAGGGCGGACACATTGCTCACCATCACCGCCCTGGCAGCAACCTGTCCGCTCGTCGTCGCGCCGGCAATGGATGCCGGAATGTATGAACATCCGGCTACGCAAGCGAACCTGAAAACTTTGCGAGAGAGGGGCGTAACGATCGTGGGGCCGGTCGAAGGCCGTATGGCTTCGGGTTTAGTAGGCTTGGGCCGCATGACCGAACCTGCTGACATTGTTGGACATATCCGCTTGGTTCTCGGCAGGGCGGGACCCTTGGCGGGAAAGAACGTTGTCGTTACCGCCGGAGGGACTCAGGAACCAATAGATCCTGTCCGCGTTCTCGCCAACCGATCCTCGGGCAAGCAGGGTTATGCCCTGGCGCAGGCCGCACTCGATCGCGGCGCGGAAGTAACCCTGATCAGTGCTCCGAGCAGTGAACGTACTCCAGTTGGCGCGCAGCGTATCGATGTCCTAACCGCGCAGCAGATGTCTGAGGCAGTTATGCAGGCGGTCAGGGATGCCGATGCCCTGGTGATGGCGGCTGCGGTAGCTGACTTTCGACCGGATACCGAGCGTGAGCAGAAGATCAAGCGAGCAAGCGGCACTCCAGAAGTCCATCTGGAGCCAACGGTAGACATCCTGGCTGAGGTATCGAAAAACCGCCCCGAGCTGGTAGTCGGTTTCGCTGCTGAAAGCAATGATCTGGTGGCGAACGCGACCGAGAAACTGGATCGAAAGGGACTGGATCTAATGATCGCCAATGACATCACAGCTCAAGATGCTGGCTTTGGCACGGACACCAATCGGGTCACTTTGATCGCGCCTGGGGTTGCTCCAGAAGAATTACCGCTCATGTCCAAGTTCGAAGTCGCCGAGCTGGTGATGGAAAAAATTGCAGAACTTCTCACCGAGAGGGGAAAATGAGCGGAGAGTCCAGCGCGAGCAAGCAGCCAGAATTCATCCCTCTACCCGCATTTCAACAGTACACCGAGGAGCAGATGCTAGAACGTGCTCGGGCGTTTTGCGAGGACATGAAACGGCGGCGCACAGTCCGCGATTTTTCGGGTGAGCCTGTTTCTCGAGCGGTCATTGAAGAATGTCTGCGAGCTGCATCCTCAGCACCCAGCGGGGCAAATATGCAGCCCTGGAAGTTTGTGGTTGTTTCAGATCCCGTTTTGAAGCGGCAGATCCGCGAGAGGGCTGAAGAAGAGGAGCACGAATTCTATACACGGCGTGCACCACCAGAGTGGCTGGAGGCATTGGCTCCGCTCGGCACCGACGAGAACAAACCTTATCTGGAGCAAGCGCCGTATCTGATTGCGATCTTTGTTGAGCGCTACGGGTTGCTGCCAGATGGGCGCAAAGTCAAACACTATTACGCACTTGAATCGGTGGGTATTGCTACCGGTGTCCTGATCACGGCTCTGCACAATGCGGGACTGGCGAGCCTCACCCACACCCCGAGTCCGATGGGATTTCTGAACGAGCTTCTCGATCGTCCCGAAAACGAAACGCCTTTCCTGCTGCTTGTTGCCGGTTACCCGGCTGGGGGGGCTCAGGTACCGGCAATCAAAAAGAAATCTCTTGATCAAGTAGCGATATTTCGTTAGCTCCAGATCAAAGCAGGTGTGAGTCACGGGAAGGCGTGGAGCAGTTCGTAGACACGAATCCCGTCCAGTTCAATCACATATTCAAGATCGCGCGACTCATTCAACTGACTTCTTAACGCATCTGCATTATCAGCTTCAGTATTCAGAAGAACGTAACGGACATCCCAATCCCTTAATATGTTTAAGCATTCCGGTTCTGGACATCCTGACAATTGAGGGAAGGAATTACGATACCAATTCGGAAAGTACGTGCCGTATGCAAAAGCGGTACGCTTGCCGTGGTAGCGCGTAAATAACATCTGTCTGGCGCTGAGGGCACTCAGAAGTGGCAACTCCATAATGGTGAATTGGCCAGGCTGGCCCGCCAGCCATCGATCAACAGCTCTACCTTCTACCTTTTGAAGGGGAATCTTGCCTGGCCATAATTCAAAGATCACCAAGGCAATCACAATGATGCTTGATATCAAAGCTCGGCGTGAGTCAGGCTGCCTTATCTCGCGCCGCTGCCAAGTTGAGAGTCCTATGCCGGCAAGAACTGCGACACCCAAGCTGACAAAAACGGCAAAACGATTCCATGCCCGAAGCCCTTCCAGAGGGGGGATGAGCCACCTAAGTAATAGGGCCGGCAGGGGGATCGTGACACCGTCTGCTTCGAGTGCTTGATAGCTCTCGCCTGCCGGAAGTAATCGGCCAATTGCATTCATGAATCGATGAAAAAGGGAGACTACCGGTTCTGGGGCGGGTACCACAACTGGGTGGCGGCCTAAGTGCAGACGGGGACCGAAACTAAGCACAGCAGCCACCACAATAAACGCAATCAGCGCATATTTCGCGTCTGACTTCCCATAGTGGAAACCATATATCGCAAACAAGATGGAAACAATGCCAAGCCCCAGGACAAATTCGAGAGCGATTTGATTGAACTCGCCAGGGACCGATAGCAGACTAGCCCGAATGGTGCTGCCCCAGATCGGATGCAGTCCGGGTGGTAGAAGGTAATCCGTTGGACTGGCCGACCAGAAATCAACCTCCTCGAGTGGTATCTCAAGCTGAAGTTCTTGACCAAGCTGTAGCTGTGGAAGGATGGATGGAATGAGCACTAGCGTCACAAGCAGAATCAGCGTTCCAGCCTGAAGCCATCGCACACGGTCAAGCGTAGTCCCGTGCATCCTGACGATAATGAATACCGTCCCAAGTAGCAAAAGCCCAAATGCGTAGTAAAGCGTAGCCCATGCGGCGATCGCGAAGCCTAGCACCGTTAGTAAAATCCAGCGCCACCGGCCAGTCTTGGCCCACCTCTCGACTCCTAAAAAGAAAATCGGAATTCCTTCGATTGACAGTTGTGGAAGGATTCCCCCATAGCGGACGGTATGATAAGGAACCAATATGAAAATGGTTCCTGCCAGTAGCGCAGCCCACCTGTATTGTGTCAGATCACTTACCAAGTGGTAGGTAGCCCATCCACCAATAACGAATGAGAGGAGAGCGAATAGATTGTAGGAAATCAACTCTCCAAACACCGCTGTTAGCGGAAGTCCGACAACGGTGTGCAGCGGAGTAATCTCGGCATGAGCAAGCTGGAAACCGGCTGGGTAGAAAATGTTTGGAGCGACAAGTGGGTTCTGTCCGAGGTCAAAGATAGCGTGTTTAAACCACCACATCTTCCAGAGATATTCGTAGTTATCAGCGATCAAGAAACCAGGGACACGGTCACCAATGTGCAGGATCAGCGGCCAGGTAACTGCGGCTGCCAGCAGAAGATAGTAGCCCAGGGCAAGCAAGCTGGATCTATTCGAGTTACTTGTAGAAGACGACATATCTCGCAAGCAAAAGCATTCTGGAGTCTACATCGATCCTCCAGACTCGACATGAAACGGAAGCGACTTAGCCAGAGGGGATGACGCAACCTTGAGCAGAGGGTTTTTATACCTGGGCACGCAGGGCTTTTCGTTTAACGATTGGGTAGGCCCTTTTTATCCCGAAGGTACAGCGAAGAAGCGGTTCCTTGAAGAATATGCAAACCACTTCCCTTCGGTCGAGATCGACGCTACTTTCTACGCAATCCCCAGAACGAGCGTGGTCGAAGGCTGGAGGGATCGGACGCCGGACAACTTCCGCTTCGCGGCAAAGTTCCCGAAGCTCATCACCCATGAAAAGAAGCTTCAAGGAGCACAGGGCGACGCAGAGGCTTTTGTAGGAACGATGCAGGCGCTGGGCGACAAGCTTGGTGTGCTGACGCTGCAGTTTGCGTACGACTTCGCGCCTGAGCAGTTCGGCCGGCTGGATGACTTTCTCGGATCCTTGCCCGAGGGGCCCCGCTATGCGGTTGAAGTCCGCAACCGTAAGTGGCTCGAGCCAAACCTTGGAGAGATGCTCTCTCAGCACAACGTGGCCCTGGTGCTGCAAGATCTACACTATATGCCGCGCCTCGATTGGATCACCGCCGATTTCAGCGTTATTCGCTGGCTCGGTCGCCGGAAAGACATCAGTCAGTTCGACCGAATACAGATCGATCGCTCCGAGGTGCTGAGCCACTGGGCTGAAAGGGTTTCGCGATTTCTCGATGACGGAGTGGATGTATATGGCTATTTCAACAACCACTTTGCGGGACACAGCCCGGCCAGCGTCCGTCAGTTCGCCGACCTGCTGGGATACAAGCTACAGCCCTCCTGATCCAGCTCTACCCGACATCCCCCGGATATCACCTGTTCTTTGGATGGCAATCCTGAGCCAGCACGTGTCGGGTTACCTGGCCGTATAAGCTCAAGCTGAAACCGGGTGATATACAATGAAGGTGGTCCATTCTTAATCAAGGAGGAGAGTTCATGCCCACCTACATCATGCTGAGCAACTTAACGGAATCTGGCGCAAAGACAGTTTCTCGAAAGCCGCAACGCATCCAGGAGGTCAATAGCGAGTTGGAGAAGGCAGGTGTCAAGGTTATCGCGCAATATGCCACGCTGGGACCGTACGACTTTGTCAACGTGGTGGAAGCTGAAAGCAATTCCACGATCGCCAAAGCATCGGTCAGGCTTGCCTCAAGGGGATCAATCCAGATCACCACGCTCGCAGCTGTTGATATGGAGGAGTTTATTCGGTCCCTGGGGACGTAGGCCGATAACCCAACCGAACGTATCCATAGTGCGGAGCACACAGCTGCTCCGCATTCTCATTAGAGGTGATCAATGGAGCTATTGACGGTAAAGATCGATAAACCCGAAGAGGTGAACCTAATCCTGGGTCAGTCCCACTTCATAAAGACCGTGGAAGACTTGCACGAAGCGCTTGTTACTGCCGTTCCTGGCATCGAGTTCGGGCTGGCATTCTGCGAAGCCTCCGGCCCGGCATTGGTGCGCGCCTCCGGTACTTCTGAGGAGCTGACCGAACTTGCCAAAGCCAACGCACTTGCGCTCTCAGCCGGTCACGCCTTCATCATCTTCCTGGGCAATGCCTTTCCGATCAATGTGCTGAACGCGGTTAAGAACGTGCCGGAGGTCTGCCGCATCTTCTGCGCCACGGCGAACCCGGTTGAGGTGATCGTGGCTGAGACCGAACAGGGACGCGGCCTGCTGGGAGTGATCGACGGCGATAAGACCAAGGGGATCGAGAACGAAGAAGATATCCGCTGGAGAAAGGAGTTCCTGAGAAACATCGGATACAAGCTAGGTTGAGAGGCGATGCGGAACGAACCACCTGTAATTTCCGGGTTCATAAAGCTGCAAAGTGGGGTTGGAAGGATTTTGCGGCACCCTTGTGAGCGCTGCAAAACGAGATCCCTTTTGTTCAGTGCCGCTCTCAAGTGACGATCGTCAGGATTGAAACGGAATTCGAACCGGGATCAACGTTTCAAGCTTGGACCTTAGCGGATACGCGACGCCGGATCGCGTTCTCGCGGATAGAATTTAGCTATGTTCCGGAGAAACATGGATCAATCTCCGCCGCGGGGAGAGATTGCCGAGCGGGTCGATTCTGTTCTGGGTGCTGGCCTTGCCTGGCAAGGGACCCTCACCGGCACGGGTGGCATCCGGATCGATGGTGCGTTCGATGGTGAGATCGCCCTGCGGGGTCTGGTCGTAATCGGAGAGCAAGGAAGGGTGACAAGCGATCACATCCGTGCTGCCACGGTCATTGTCGCAGGTTCTGTCAAGGGGGACATTACCGCCGGAAGAGTCGAGATCACGCGAACCGGCCGAGTATGGGGTGATGTCGTCACCACAAGCTTTTCGACCGAAGAGGGTGCGTTTCTGCGAGGAAAGATCACGATGGAAGACCAGATTGATTTAGGTCTGGGACCAGCGGCAGAAGACGATGAAGAAACAGAAGGGGAGGCTGAAGCGGAGCAGTAGCACGCCTGCCGCGCACACCGAGCTGGGGACCGGAGTTCCATCCGGTCTCTTTTTGATNNTTTGATTCAGGCAGGCTGATGATCTACGGAGCTTGTTGATACTCCAGGAGCCATGAGCCCGGATATTCGTCGCCCTGCTCGTTCTCACATTCATGAACGGCAAGATCAGTCACGGGTTGAAGCGATTCAGCCAGCCGCAGCGTGTACGAAACTCCCTCAGTCATCCTGAAGTCGCCATAGCCAAGACCCAACTCGGGCTTCAGTCCGGTGAAGAAATGATCCTGGCCGGTATCCCATAAAACAATGATCTCCTTACCTGGTACGGGTTCCTGAGCTGCATCTAACACGACAACCTGGATAAGTGGCTCAGATAGCCGTGGATCACAAACTTCTTGTCGGGAGGTCAGGCGGAACGCGGCTCCCGGTGTTGCCGATGGCCGACGAGTTGGGCTGGGGCGCGGTGTATTCGATGGGGTCGGGGAAACGGATGAACCGCGCGAGGCTGGAGTGGGGGTGCGGGAAGGCCCCGCACTCAAAGCGCTAGCAAGCTGCGCCAGCGCACTGGCTTCGGTCTCCGCAAAGCCATCAGCCAGGCGTTGCTGCGCCAGCTCGGCCAGCTCAGCCGAAGCATTTAGCTCTGGAAAGAGCGCCAGGCGCGTCCGAGCGCGCACCAGATCTCCGCTGCTTGCGTAGGCAGATGCAATGAGACCTAGATAATCCGCTCGGAAATCCGCGCGGAGAGAATCTGGCGCCGTGTCAACGTACTCGACTGGGCTTAACAGCCAGGCGTAATACAGGCCACCCGCCAGCCCGATTCCGAAACCCAGGACCAGGAAGATCCAACGACTCATGGAGGTCCAATGTCCCCCGGCAGTGGAAGCGTCCGCAAGGCTATGGCCAGAGAATTAAGCCGTTCTAGATCTTCTCGACCAAAGGATTGCTCCAAGGCATAGTCGATGGCTTGCGTGACGTACTCATCCGGTGCCAGTGGGCCCAGTGCAGCAAGACGCACCTGGGCCAGCGTGAGGTCCTGATCTGCAGAGTAGGATTCGGATACCATCAGGACGTAATCCGTGCGGAAGTCGACCCGCAGCGAATCCGGGCTTGTATCCACATATTCGACTGGCCGAACCAGCCAGCCGTAGATCACTGCGATGAGCAAGCCCGAAAACAGACCAATGACGAGTGGAACTATTCGTTCACGCATATTCGCAAATGAAGGCGACCCCGGCCCCGATATCGTATGGTTTTCTGGGGTCAGGGTCGCCTATGCTACAATCGCTTGATGCCGAAGGTGGGAGTCGAACCCACACTCCCGAAGGAACGCGATTTTGAGTCGCGCGCGTCTGCCAGTTCCGCCACTTCGGCCTTCGGGCAGTATATTCAAAGCCCCACGGCCGGTCAATGTTTTCGCATCCGCGGCTCACAACTGCGCCAGCGGCATTAATTCGCGAATCACCCCCACGATGAAGGGTTAACGGAATGCGTTTGGGGATCATCGGGCTCCCGGGCGCGGGCAAGACATCCATCTTCAACGCGCTCACTGGAGCTGACCTACCGGTAGGCATCCACAGTTCTCATATCGAAGTACATACAGGAGTGGCTGACATTCCAGATCCTCGGCTGGAGAGCTTAAGCGAGCTTTATCAGCCACGCAAGACCACCTACGCCCAGATTACGTTCGGGGACATCGCGGGCATGGGCGAGGACGCTTCCCTGTCGGGAGAATACATCAATCATCTCGCGCAGTGGGATGGCTACCTGGTCGTGCTGCGGGCCTTCAAAAATCCGCTGGATGGTGCGGCACCCAACCCCGAAGCCAATATCAAGCGAATTGAAGCGGAGTTTGTGATCAACGACTTGCTGCGCGTCGAATCGCAAATCGAACGATTGGAAGAAGAACGCGGTAAGGGTGCGCGAGATCGATCAGAGCTCGACCATGAGCTTGATTTGCAGAAACGCATCGCCGAAGCGCTGCAAAGCTCCCGCCCCCTTCGAACCCTGGATCTGGGGGCGGCCGACCAGGAGCTGTTGGCCGGCTACGGGCTGATCACCATCAAGCCACTGCTTCTTGTGGTGAATCTGGATGAGGGCACTAAGGATTGGACCCTTGATTCAGCCGAACCCGCTTACTCCATGCACGGGAAATTGGAAGCGGAACTCGCTCAACTTTCGACTGAGGAAGCGGTAGGATTCCGGCAGGAATTTGGTATCTCGCAGGCGGAAGGCGATGGCCTCATGGCAGCCTGCCTCGACCTTCTTCAGCTTTTCCGTTTCTATACCGTGAGTGATGCAGAAGTCAAAGCCTGGTTGCTGCAAGAGGGGAGTACGGCGCAGCAAGCCGCCGGCACCATCCATACGGACATGGCCAGAGGCTTTATTCGAGCGGAGGTGATCGATTCGCAAAAGCTAATTGATTTCGGCGGCCTCTCAGAGTCACGCGCTGCCGGCAAATTGCGTGTCGAGGGCAAAGAGTACATTCCCATCGATGGCGAAGTGATACATATCCGTTTCAATGTATAGAGCGTCGATTCGAAACATCAGGAGAAAACATGGCTGACACAACCTACGAAACCGCACCCTGGAACCTGGGCGAACTATTCCCAGGGAAAGACGCCCCTGAGATTGACCAGGCCACTGAAGAGCTGAACAAGCTGCTAAGTGATTTCGAAGAATTCAGAGATCAACTCAGTCCAGAGATGGACGAGAGCAGTTTCATAGCAGTGGTCGACGCCTATGAGCATGTGGTGCGCAAGATTTCCCGGCTGGTGTACTACGGGGATCTGTTGTTTCAGGCGGACACCCAAGACCAGGAAGCCTTGGCCCTTTCAGGAAAAGGACGTCAGCTTGCAGCAGAGTTCGAGAACCGCACGCTGTTCTTCAAACTGTGGTGGAAAGGTCTGGAAGACGACGCTGCAGAGCGATTCATGGAAGCTTCCGGTGATAACCGTTACTATCTTGAAGCGCTCCGGTTGCAGAAACCGTACACACTCAGTGAGCCGGAAGAAAAGATCATCAACATCAAGGACGTTACCGGTCACAACGCGCTCGTGCAGCTATACGAGATGCTCACCAATCGCTATACGTACACGCTGGAAATTGACGGCGAAACAAAGGAACTTACAGAGGAAGAGCTATTGGTCCAGATACGCAGCGCCGACCCCGACCTGCGTTCCGGGTCGTACCAACAACTTCACAGCGTGTACGAGAAGGATGCGACCATCATCGGTGAGATCTACCAGAACTTGGGGCGTGACCTTAGGAGCGAGCAGATCGATCTGCGCGGGTTTGCGAGGCCGATATCGGTGAGAAACCTGGCCAACCATATCCCAGACGACATCGTGGACATGCTGCTAGAGGTCTGCCGCGAGCGAGCTTCGATCTTCCACCGATTCTTTGCGCTAAAAGCGCGCTGGATCGGAATGGACCAGTTGCGTCGATATGATCTATACGCGCCAGTCGTTCAAACCGACCGGAGCTACGCCTTTAACGATGCTGCGGAGATCGTGTTGGAAAGCTTCCGCGAGTTCGACCCCAAAGTAGCGGATTACGCCAAGCGCGTGCTTGACGAGAGCCATATCGACAGCGAGGTGCGGTTGGGTAAGCGGTCGGGTGCTTTCTGTGCGACCGTCGAGCCGGGTTTGACGCCCTATATCCTTCAGTCTTTCAAGGGCAAGGCGGACGACATCGCAACGCTGGCCCATGAGCTGGGGCATGCGATTCACAGTTTGTTGGCCAGCCACCACTCGGCGCTCACGCAATCGTCATCGCTACCTCTGGCCGAGACGGCATCCACATTCAGCGAGATGCTGGTGGTCGATCGAATGATGGCGATGGATCCGGACCCGGAGCTTCACCGGGACCTTCTATTCCGCCAGATGGATGATGCCTATGCGACTATCATGCGGCAAGCTTATTTCGCGCTCTTTGAAAAAGAAGCGCATGATGCGATCAAAGATGGGGCGCCCACGGATCGAATTACCGAAATTTACTTCGAGAATCTGAAGGAGCAGTTCGGCGACTCCATGGAGCTGAACGAAGACTTTCGCAACGAATGGTTGAGGGTCTGGCACTTCTTCGGAGCCCCGTTCTATGTCTATGCCTACTCCTTCGGGCAACTGCTGGTCCTTTCGCTCTACAAGCAGTTCAAGGAAGAGGGCGAATCGTTCAAGCCTCGCTATCTGGAGATCCTCTCCGCAGGAGGGTCAGATGCACCAGTGCGCGTTCTCGAAGCGGCGGGGATCAATGTAGCCTCCAAGGATTTTTGGAACGGAGGCTTCGATGTAGTGGAGGATTCGCTGCAGCAATTGGAAGCGCTCCCGGTGGAGTCCCAGTGACGGAATCTGTGAACAAACAATGACCCTCCGATCGCTCCCTGCAACTGCGGTTGATATCGCGGAATGGCAATGGTCGGATATCGAGGCGCACTATAAGAAACTCGAATCGCATCAGCTTAATTCACATTCGGTAGATAACTGGCTGGCGACTTGGTCCCGTCTCCGGGCTCTTATTAAGGAGGCACTTGATCGCCTCTATGTTGCCAAGACCCTTGACACTCAAGATGAAAGCGCCGAGTCGCGCTACAACAAGTACCTCGAGCAAGTCTATACGCCTGCAGAAGAACACGAACAGCAACTGAAAGAAATGCTNNCCGAGGGCTTCGCTATTCCCCTGCGAAATATGCGCGCGGAGGCCGAACTCTTCCGCGAGGAGAACTTGCCCCTTTTAGAGCAGCACAAGAAGCAGCAGACGGAGTACGACAAGATCATCGGAGCGCAATCGGTTGAATGGGAGGGCGAGGTGATCACTCTCCCGAGGCTGTTCCAAAAGCTCGAACAACCCGATCGGTCGACCCGCGAGCGGGCCTGGAAGCTGGGCATGGACTGCTACCTGACCAATCGAGAAGCCATTAATGATCTCTGGACGCGAATGCTCCGTCTCCGGAACAAGATTGCCGCGAACGCCGACTTGCCAAATTACCGGGATTACATCTGGCAGGAACTCCTTCGCCTTGAGTACTCGCCAGACGATTGCCGGGAATTCCGCACAGCCATCGAATCTGAAGTGGTGCCTGCGGTCAACAGAATTTTGGAACGAAAACAGGAAGCGCTAGGCTTGGGGCAGCTGAGGCCCTGGGACTTGAGCGTTGATAAATTGAATCGCGATCCGCTTGAACCTTTCGCTGACGTCAATGAACTCATTGCGAGGGCCTCCAGCATCTTTCACGCCGTCGACCCAGTGCTAGGGGGATATTTCGACCGGATGCAGGAAGAAAGTCTGCTGGACCTCGACAATCGAGAAGGGAAGGCTCCCGGCGGGTATGCGGAATACTTCTTGGCCGCGAGGCGTCCTTTCATCTTTATGAACGCGGTGGGCACCCAGTGGGATGTCGAAACCATCTTGCATGAGGGCGGCCACGCATTTCATATCTTCGAGTCCGCTGACCTGCCCTATGTGCAGCAGCTCGAGATTCCATCGGAGTTTGCTGAGGTTGCTTCGATGGCTATGGAACTCCTATCCGCTCCGTACTTAACAAAGGATGCGGGTGGGTTCTATACGGAAGCAGATGCCGCTCGCAGCCGCATCGCACACCTCGAGCGGATCATACGGTTCCTGCCTTTCATGGCGGTCGTCGATGCCTTCCAGCATTGGGTTCACGAGGGCATGCATCCTCCAACTCCAGAGGAATGCGACGAATACTGGGGGCAGCTCTGGGATCGCTTCATGCAGGGCGTCGATTGGACCGGCCTGGAAGTCTATAAAAAGACGGGCTGGCACCGGCTTTTGCACATCTACAATTACCCGTTCTATTACGTCAACTATGGCTTAGCGCAGCTCGGAGCCGTGCAAGTCTGGAACAATGCTACGTCGGATCAGGCGAGCGCGGTCAGTAAGTACCGGAAGGCGCTGGCTTTGGGAGGAACCGTTTCCTTGGTTGAGTTGTATCAGAGCGCCGGCGCCAAGCTAGCCTTCGACGCAAAGACTGTGGGAGAGGCGGTCGCGTTGCTGGAGACTACACTGGCGGAGTTAGAGCAGCAAGAGACCGGCTGAGCGTCGAATGGTCAATGTTCTGAATGAGCGGAGAGGGTGGGATTCGAACCCACGGTAGCCACGAAGGCTACAACGGTTTTCGAGACCGTCCCGTTCAACCAGACTCCGGCACCTCTCCGATCCGCATTATAACGTCGAGCTCTGATGAGCTAGAATAGGCGCTTAGCCATCCGAAAGCCGTTCAATTTTGAGTCTGGAGATCGATTGCTTGCTAGCTTAAGTTAGGTATGTTACAAATACCACAAATCGCTCCGGTGCATGGCCAAAGGTGCACCTTTTCCAACGGAATTTCATAACCAAAGGAGGTCCGCCTCTATGACGGACGGGGAGGAGCAGCCCGTAACAGAAGGGCTGACTGAAGGTAGCGGAGTAGCACAAACACCCTTAACTCGAAGGGAGTTCCTCTATTATTTATGGGCTTCTTCAATGGCCGTCTTCCTGGCTGGGGCGGGCGGAGTCACGATCTGGTTTGCCCTGCCGCGCTTCCGGGAAGGAGAATTTGGCGGAGTCTTTATCATTCCCATTGAGGATATCCCTGCTCCCGATGCGGATCCAAAGGAGTTTGCAGAAGGCCGCTTCTGGCTGGTCAATCTGGGCGAAGAAGCCCTTAATGACCCTCGGCAACCGGAGGAATATCAGTTCGATCCCGGCATCCGGGCCATCTACAAAGTTTGTGTCCACCTTGGGTGCTTATACAAATGGGTGCCCACCAACGACCGATTTGAATGTCCCTGCCATGGTTCTAAATACCTGAAGAGTGTTGCCCGCATCGGCGGCCCAGCAAATCGAAACCTGGATCAATTCATCATGCAGATAATAGATGATGCTGGAAACGTGCTGGCGGAAACCGAAGCTACCTGGCCTGGGGATCGCGAAGGCTCGACGCTCCAGGTTCCGCCGGGGGCAGTTGCGCTCAGGATCGATACCGGTAGCCGGATAAACGGGGCGCCAAACACGCGGCCCGGCGGCGGCACGTAACGACGGAGGATAGGGATGCGAATTCCACGCCCCAAGATTCTTTCTCTCCCGTTCCTTGATGACATCGAGGAGAAGGGAGTGTTGAAAGCCTCGACCGACCTGGCTAACGACGTAGTGACCCGCGTTACATCGGGAATGAATCCAGCAGACATTCGCGGTGTGCTGCGCGGTGATGTAGCCCCAAGGCCCAATCCGCGCCTGACCCCACATGCTGAAGGCTTCTGGCTGCACATGAAGCCGACCTATTACCACAATCTGGTGGACGGTCTCTATCCGACCTTCCGGCTCGGCTGGTTGGCGACCTTCTTCTTTGCCTGGGAAGTGGTAACCGGCCTATTCCTGATGGTGTTTTACACACCCTCGCCGATAGTCGCTTACGAAAACATGCTCAATATCCTGAGCAATGTTCCTTTCGGCCGATGGATGCGGGACACGCACAAGCTGGGTGGGGAACTCATGGTTCTGGTCGTAACGTTCCATATGGTGCGCACCTTTGTGACGGGCTCCTACAAACGTCCACGCCAGTTCACCTGGGCTACCGGTGCTGTCCTTTTATGGGCGACGCTTTTTGTGTCCTTCTTTGGGTACCTATTGCCTTGGGATCAGCTGAGTTTGTGGGCGGTGACCATTGGCGCTTCAGCCGCAGAAGCCACTCCGCTGATTGGACCCCAGGTGGACCTATTGCTGCGCGGAGGCCCCGAAATCGGGGCGAACGGGCTGCTGCGCGCCTACATTCTTCATGTGCTCCTGATCCCGGTCATCTTGATCATTTTCATCGGAGTGCATTACTACAAGGTGATTATTCACGGGCATAGCTTGCCTCCAGATGCAGAAGATCCGGAGATCGATACGGCTCGAAAAGTCCCGATGAACGTCCGGACGTACTTTATGCCCAAGGTCCTGACACGCGAGTNNCCTTCATCATGCTGGCTGCCTCAGCTTTCACCTTCGGCTACCATGCGCCGCTCGAGCCCCACTCTGATCCACTGGTGACCCCGCTGCACACGACCTCTCCCTGGTACTTCCTGTGGATTCAGGGGTTGATGAAGCTGGGCGACAAAGTGATCTTTGGTGTCATTCTACCGCTCATGCTCATCCCGGCGCTAACCATCATCTGGCCATATCTAGAGGTTGGCCGCAATCGTCGCTACGGCGCACGCCGAATCGGGCTCTCCATTGCAGCACTGAGTCTGGTCGGATCGGCGATCCTTACATTTATGGGAACCCCGTGGTACGGGGTGGAAACATCTCCCGATCAAGAAGCCGTAGCGGTGCTGCTGCCTCAAACTCACCCAGGCCCCCTACGCTTGTCAGACTGGGAGGATATTCCCTACGGTACATTCGCGGCGAGCGAATGGGACAGTGCCCCTACGGATACGACCTCTAAGCTGCTCCGGACCTTTCACCGGGAACTGGAGCATGCAGAGGACAGCCCGCTCTATGAGGACGTTGAGGGTTTCATGATTGTTGAAGACTGGCAGGAGGATCTTAAGAAGATCACTTTGCGAGTAGTGTGGACCGTGCCCGAAACGGGAGCTCCCGGAGAGTTCAGCGAGGTTTTCTTCTTTCATCGCTATAGTGACTATGGACAGGGGGAGTAGCCGGTGAAATACTACGTCGCTGGCGGAACGATGCTGTTTATTGGGGCAGTTACGGTCATCGCTATCATGAGTGCGATGGAGCCTGCTCGAATGGAATCGTTTACTCGCTCCTACATTTCGCGTCAGATCGAACAAGGAGCGCAGATCTACGAGAACAACTGTAGACCTTGCCACGGGCCCCAAGGTGAAGGCACTCCCCTTGGACCCCCGCTTAATCGACCTGATCTCTTCAATGGAGACTACCTCGCCGCCATTGGCTGGACCGGTACGCTGGATGACTTCCTGAGCGCCACGCTTTACTCCGGGAGACCACTTCCTACCGAAGGAACGAATTTCCCGCAGCGAATGCCAACCTGGAGCGATCTTTTTGGTGGGCCTCTGCGACCCGACCAAATTGACAACACGGTGGCATTTCTCATGAATTGGGGCGAGCGCGCAGTGGTTGACGTAGAGCCTACCGAGCCTGCTGATGGCTTGATGATGGGTACTGATATCAAGGTAGAGCTTCCAGAGGGCGATGCCGAAAGAGGCCAGGTTCTTGCGCAGCAAACCTTTGGTTGCGCGGCATGTCACGAGCTGACTGAGGTCGGACCCGCATGGGCTGCAGCAGGTGGGCTGCCAGGGCTATCCAAGCGCGGTGAGATCCGCATCGGTCAGGACGACTATACCGGCAACGCAACGACCCCTGATGAATACCTTATCGAATCGGTGATCCAGACGAATGTCTTCGTGGTCGAAGGCTACAACGCAAATGTGATGCCGGTGAACTTCGGGGAACGGATTACGTTGCAAGACATGGCCGACTTGCTGGCCTACATGAACTCGTTTGAGTAGGATCAGCCAACACAATTGAGCAACCTGCGAAGTGCCGCCGCCCTTCCCANNGGACCAGCCAATACAATTGAGCATCCTGCGAAATGCCGCCGCCCTTCCCAAGGCGGCGGCGTTCGTAACGGATCGTCCGGAGCAAGATCACTTTGAGTAGGTGATCTTCCGTGACTAGAATTTAATCGGTGAGAGGGCCAAAAAGAATGAAGCTAATCAAGCTGTCCTTGGGTGCGTTCTTGGTGCTGATCGTAAGCTGGAACACGGCGCTGGCGCAGGCTGAAGGCGATCCCGAACGCGGCGGTGAGCTTTATGTTGAGAACTGTGCAGTCTGCCACGGCATCGACGGCACAGGCCGAATTGGCGCCAATCTTGAAAATTTCCCCGCCATCGACGTCGGAGCAGTGCTCGAAACGACGATCGCGGAAGGTATTGCAGGTACAGTGATGCCGGCCTGGAGCCGCGCGAACGGCGGCCCGTTGTCGGATCAAGATATTTCTGATATTTCTGCCTACATTCAGGGTGCATTTGCCGGCTCCGACCCGATTGCACCTGCTCCCACTTTTATCGCTCCAGATATCGCTCCGTTGCCGGACATTGAGGGCGATCCGTCAGCCGGTGCTTTGGTATTTCAGNNGGTGCTTTGGTATGTCAGACCAATTGCGTCGCCTGCCACGGGGAGCAAGGGCAAGGTCGTTTTGGGATTACGCTGGCCAAGTCCTGGTCTGGTAACCAACCCGATGTCTATATTCGTTCGGTAGTTAGCGAGGGTATTCAGGGAACTACGATGCCCGCCTGGGCGCAGTCCAATGGTGGGCCGATGAGTGATGCTGATGTTGCGAATGTCACGGCATACGTGCTGAGTCTGGAGCCAGTGTCTACATCGCCCCAACCTCCGTCGCAGCCGACTGAAGGGCCAATCAGAGCTGGCACGGTCCTTCTGGTGTTTGGGATTGTGGTGGTGCTGCTCGTCGTTGTTGGGATCGTCTACTACCGAAGGGCGCAAGAGCCCGGGTAATTGATCTCCCCGGCTCCGCGCCTCTGGAGGAGCTGGAACTGAAAACATACACTCGTTCTATCCCCTCAAGTTTGTTGCACTTTGTGGCGGTATGCCTCTTCGGAGTGGTGCTCATGATCCCTGGCGCTGCCCAGGGATTCGCGCAAACCTCCAGCACGCCGATCGACCAACTTGAAGTAGCCCTTTGGCCGGAATTCGACCGGCAGGCGATGCTTGTCATCTATCGTTTTTCGATTCCTCCCGACACGCCTCTTCCTGCTCGGGTCGCACTACCGATACCAACCGCCTCCGGAGAGCCGCACGCGGTAGCCTGGCAGGACAGCGATGGAAGATTGTTTGATACAGCTTTCACTTTGAATTCAGGGGATAACTGGTCGATTGCGGAGGTGGAGCTACCTGCCTCTCATCGTGGCCAGATTGAATACTATGCGGAGCTGGACTTCGCTGGCACCATCCGCAGCTACCTGTTTGAGTGGCCATCCGGTTTTGAGTTGGGTGGAATGTCATACGAAGTGCAGGAGCCGTTTTCCGCCACTGACCTGAGAATCGTTCCTGCGCCCCAAGTTCAGAGACAGGGAAACTTTGGCTTGAACTACGCGTTTGCAAATATGGGGCCGCAGCCTGCTGATTCAGGTCCCCTGATCAGCGTCACATATGAGAAGTCGACCCCGACCTTGTCGGTCGATGCGCTTCAGCCATTGGGTCAGGTCGGCACTCCAGTTGACTCTCAGCCAGGGACTCCGGATCTATTGCCCTGGCTATTTGCGGCAGTCGGGATCGTCATCCTAAGCGGTGGGGTTTATTACTTCGCCTTCAGAAGACAGCCCGCTCCTCAGCGGGTCTCAAGGCGGCGTAGAAAGCGCACGTCAGATGTCGAATTGGAAGCCTCCACCGTGTATTGTCACAACTGCGGCGCCGCTGCCGGGATCAGCGACATGTACTGTCGTCGGTGCGGCACGCAGCTGCGGAGGACCTGATCGACTAAGTCGGCCACCTCGCACGGGGTGATGGCAATGAGCTCTGCGCTCATCGCTCGCATCTTCTTTTTCTATGGCTTGGCCTTTTTCTGCATGGGGCTGGCGATCCTGCTTGAGCTGGGCAGGATCTCCGATCAACGTCTTCGCAACGCTCTGCGCATGTTGACCTTCTTTGGCTTTGTACATGGGAGCCACGAATGGCTGGAGATGTTCCAGGGATTGGAGCTGCNNTGTGGCAGAGCGGGCGTATCGCCCTCCTGGCAATCTCATTTCTGGGTCTGGCTGGTTTCGGGATCCTGCTGTTGATGGACCGCGATCGTCTTCGCAAATGGAGGTGGGCACCGGTCTTACTGATGGCCCTCATCTGGGGGGTTGGAATGCTGGCGATTCGATCCAGCACGCTTGATTTATGGCAGGTAGCCGACGTTTGGACGCGCTATGCGCTGGCAGTTCCCTCGGCGCTCCTTGCGGCAGGCGCCCTGATTGACCTGCGCTCAACCTTCAGGCAGGCGGGGATGGCCCGCTTTGGGCGGGACAGCCTCTTCGCTGCATTGGCACTGGCGGCATATGGGCTGGTGGGTCAGACGTTCACCAATCCCAGCCAGCTTCCTCCTTCAACCGTAATCAACACGGAGTTTTTCTACGATCTATTTGGCTTTCCAATCCAGCTCTTTAGGGCGGTGATGGCTATCCTGGCCACAATCTTCGTGATGCGTTTTCTGCGTGCCTTCGAGGTCGAACGACAGCAGCGTCTGGCCAGGCTGCAAGCCGAACGTCTCACCGACGCCGAACGGCGCGAAGCGCTGAGAGGGGAACTGCTTAATCGAGTCGTTCAAGCGCAGGAATCCGAACGGGAACGTATCGCCCGGGAGCTGCATGACGAAACCGGGCAAGCGCTTACCGCGATCGGGATGGGACTGCGCGGTGTGCGCGACGAGATCCCCGCCGGCGATGCCGCCGACCACTTGAATCATCTCGAGGAGCTGACCGGGCATGCACTCAATGAATTGCAGCGCCTCATCGCTGGGCTGCGGCCATCGCATCTGGATGACCTGGGTCTCTCGGCAGCGCTGCGCTGGTACGCAGATGAAATTGAGGAACGTGCTCCATTGGCTGTTCGAGTTGAGATCGAGGGGGATGAGTTGCCAATGTCTGGTTTGATTCGAGTCGGATTGTTCCGCGTGGCTCAAGAAGCGCTTACCAATGTTGTCAAACACGCCAGCGCTGACGAAGCTGTGGTGCGAGTTTGGTATCGTGTAAATGAAGTCCAGCTCGAAATTGTGGATGACGGTGTTGGTTTCAATGCGCTTGGTGCCGATCGACCCTCGTGGGGATTGATAGGCATGCAGGAGCGTGTAGCGCTTATGGGAGGCGAGTTTGATCTGAGCTCACAACAGGGGCTAGGCACACGGGTCTCGGTGACTGTGCCGCTGGCTGCCCAACCCATGGAGGCGGAAGAGCATGCGATTGCTACTGGTTGACGATCACGAAGTTGTCCGCAGTGGACTGCGAATGCTGCTGGAGAGTCAGACGGACGTGGAGATCGTCGGAGAGGCGGGAACCGCAGCAGAGGCCCTCAAGGCGGTCGAGGAACTGCAGCCGGATGTGATCCTGCTGGATATCGGACTGCCGGATATGTCCGGGATCGAGCTCATGGATCGCATTCGGGAGATCCAACCCGATGCAGCGGTGGTGGCGCTAACCATTCACGAGGATAAGGAGTACTTCTTCAAAATGCTCGAAGCGGGGGCTACCGGCTATGTACCAAAACGAGCGGCTCCTGAGGAGCTGCTGACCGCGCTACGTGCAGCCGCAGAAGGGCAAGTTTATATCTACCCCTCACTTGCAACGCTGCTGGTAAAGGACTACCTGATTCAGAGCGAGGAAGCGAAAGAGGAGCGGATGCTGGATGGGCTCACGGAACGCGAGTTGGAGGTGCTGGCCTTGGTAGCCGATGGAGCAACGAACGCAGAAATTGGCTATGACCTCGGGATCAGTCCAAAAACCGTGGCCCGGCACCGCGAAAACATCATGGGAAAGTTGAACCTGCATTCGCGAACAGAGCTGGTCAAATATGCGATACGGAAGGGGATCATCAAGCCTTAGTGGGTTTAAACCGGACAAGCGCGCCCCATTGCTAGGGGCGCGCTTGTACTTTAACCAAGCTGTTGCTCAGGCGATTTCAGGCTGCCTCTGGTTTATCAGCAAGAGCCCTGGCTCTGCCCATCAGGAGGATGGCCATGAGCAACAGCTGACCGATCACCATTCCGGCTAGCTCAGGCCAGCGGGTATTGGCGAATGCCTGCCAATCGACTCGTAAGGCTGCAAACAGCGCGCTGGCAATCTCGGCCAGATACAAATCTAGGAAAGCAGCCACAGCCAATGCCAGCAACCCAGCTGGAACAGCCAGCGCCAGAGTCAAGGCCAGTCCGAGGGCAAGAACTTTCATGCTTCCCATCGGTAGCTCCTTTCTAACTGGACCGCTTTCTATCTAAAGTCTATAGCCTGCGATAGAAGGAATCCATACGCGTATATACCAATCGTCGTATGGGGGGTTCAACACATCACCGCTGAGTCAAAGCCGATGGGAGAAAAGTGAACCGGGCGCCAACGAGACGCCCGGTTCCATAATGTGGATGACTTTGACCTTACGGGCCGGATCATCCCACAACCTCGCTGTGCGAGGGGGTTAGTTCGATTAGCTAGCCTACTCCTCTAGCGCCGCCAAACCCGCTTCGAGCAGGGCGATGGCGTAGTCGGAGTTATGCACGCCGTTGCTCTGATCTTCGTGGGCGACGTAGATCCAGTTCCAGAGTGCGATCGCAACGTTCTCGGGCGCTTCCTCTACGATCGGATGGCCGTCCGGGCCATTCTCGTCGATCACACCAAGCGCCAGCAGCTTCTCGCCTAGCTCATCCGACAGGGCCTGGACCTGGGTCTGCACGCCGTTGATATCGAAATCTTCGGCATCGCCGTGGCAGGCCTGGCAGCGGTCTATCGCGGGTTCAAAGGAGTGGTCGCGACCCTCGCCCATATGACAGCCGACGCAGGTGTCCTCGACCAGCTGGTAGTGTGCGCTGGGGCTACCCTCCAGCGAGCCACCATTGCCAAGCAGCATGGAGCTCTGTGGACCATGGTGCGGCCCCCAGTGTGACGTGATTCCAGAGATCACACCGTTCTCGGCAGCCGGCAGAGAGCGCCGGCCTTGATGGCACTGGACACACAGATTGCCCTCACCACCATCATAGGTTGCACCTTCATAGGCGAAGAGCTCGACAGGATCGGTGATCTCAAGCGCCCAATCGGCTTCGGTGTAGGTGGTATGGATCTGGTGACAGGCGCGGCAGTCCTGGCGGGTCGGATCTGGAACAGCAGTCTCGACATCGTTAACGTCGAGCCCGGCCGCGATGCGCTCGGAGAAAGTCGCTCCGGAGTGACAGGATCCACATGGTAGCCGGGTTCCATACCTGGCGAACACAGTGCCGCTCCCGTGGGCTGACTCGGCCCAAGCGTAACGCTTGCCGGTAAGCTGCGTGCTGTCGTTGTGGCACTGCGTACAGCTCAGGTCGGCAGTGGTCATCGATTCACCGGG
>JABAOE010002344.1_pt1 | contig 27968 bp, 24 predicted proteins | sample 7062141 | NCBI WGS metagenome assembly JABAOE01 (sample SAMN14538627, study PRJNA623070) | marine sediment metagenome | biome: marine biome [ENVO:00000428]; feature: marine pelagic biome [ENVO:01000023]; material: deep marine sediment [ENVO:00002113] | place: India: Gulf of Khambhat ...
CTCGCCATGGCGCTCCACCGCCGGCTCGGAGTGCTCGCCCCGGTGGTGCTCGCCGCCACCGCCGCCGTCCTCGACGTCGCCCGCTTCGCCGCAGGCGCCGGCTGGGCCGGGTGGTTGAACTTCCTCGTCATCTGGGCGTTCGCTCACCAGGTCGGGTTCTCCTACGACCGCCTCGCCGCCGCCGGCCGTCGTGCCGGTTGGGCGATGACCGCTGCCGGGATCGCCTCCCTGGCCATCCTCACCGCAGCCGGTCCCTACCCGGCCTCGATGGTGGGCGTGCCCGGGGCGCCCTTTTCGAACATGAACCCGCCGACGCTCGCCATCGTCGCCCTGGCAGTGTTCCAGACCGGCCTCATCCTCCTCGCCCGCCCGCTCGTGTCTCGCCTGCTCGCCACGAAGACGAGCTGGCGGAAGGTCAGCGGCTGGATCAATGCCAACGCCCTGCCCCTCTACCTCGTCCACCTCACTCCGTGGCTCGTCATGATCGGCGCCGCCGTCGCCGTGCTCGGCTGGCAGCCGCCGACGGCGCCGACACCCGGATGGTGGCTGGCGAGGCCGGTGTGGCTCGCGGTGCCGGCGGTGCTGACGTATCCCCTGCTTCGCCTCTACCGCCTCACCGCGCGGCGCCGATGACCACGAGGGGGCTCCGTAGGGTCCTCAACGCACGAATCTGCCGACGAGCAGCAGGCTGCGAGGAGGAATCCAATCGGACTCGGCGTCAGACCCGGTCCAGAACTCGCCGTGGATCGGGATGACGATCGTGTGCTCGCTCGCCGCCGTCTCACCGACCCAGTGCCACGACGCCCCGGGGACGCCGACGACGACGTCGGGGACCGTCTCCCACCTGCGCCCATCGGGCGACGTCAGCAGCGTCAACGGGGTGGCGACCTGCGGCTCGGGACCCCAGGTGTCCTCGTGGGAGACGGCCACCGCTCCCCAGGAGGCGGTGGCGATGGTGAGGGCGCCGACGTCGCCACGCGTGCGCTCCCAGGCGGCCCCGTCGGACGACGACCACAGCCCTCGTCTCGTCGTGCACGACTCGAGAACCCCCGTGCCGGAGCACTCTTCGCCCTCGTAGACGACGGCGACGTACCGGCCGCCGAGGTGGAACAGGCGCTCGATCCATTGCCCCTCGATGCCGAGCTCGGCGACGACGAGGGCCCAGGTCCTCCCGTCGGGCGACGACCACACGGCGGCCCGCTCCGGTTCCGAGCTCGTGAACAGCAGGAACCCGGCGTCGGTGCCGACGAGGAGCGGGTTGCCGCCAAACACGACGGCAGGGAGCTCCGGGCCTTCGAGCTCGGTCCTCACGAAGCCGCCGTCTGGCTCGCGCAGCCACGTGACATAGCCGAGCGGGTCACCCGATCTGGCCCATCCCTCGCCGGTGAGGAGCACGGTGTCGCCTGAGGCCGCCATCGAGCTCACCCACCACTCGCCGTCTGTGGGCACGTCAAGGGGGACCTCGGTCCACCGTTCCCCGTCCCAGGTCGCGAGCCCGAGCCCGGTGTCGAAACGGGCATAGAGCTCGTCACCGACGACCTCCGGGTCCCACCACCACACGACACCGGGAGGGCCCTCCATCGGCCGCCACGTGACCCCGTCGGTGGACCGTACGGCGACGGGGGTCGTCTCGTCGTCTTCGGAGAGCTCCTGGCCGCGTCCGATGAACTCGCCGTCGAAGAAGGTGACGGACTCGATGAACCCGACCTCGACCGGGTCGACGACCGACCAGAGGATCGTCCCCACTGGTGTCGCCGTCTCGACCGGCTCGCCGACGGCGAGGAAGGCCTCCGTGTACCGCCCGGCCCAGTCCAGGACGGCGGCGGCGAGCCCGGCGTCGAGCGTTGGGGGCTCGGCGGCGTCCTCGGGGCCGAACGTGGCCGTGGCCGCCACCGGGTCGATCCTGCGGGCCCACCTCGCCAGGGATCGCCACGCGGCGTCAGAGGTGCTCGTCGCTTCGAGCTCGACCACGACCCCGCCCTCCACCGTCGCCCGCAACGTGCCGCGATCGACGTCGAGGCCGAGCATCGTCGCCAGCGTCGACGACGCCGCGTACGGGCAGCGGAGACTCACCTGCTCTGGATCCCCCCACCTCACCGACCCGTCGCACACGCCCAGTTCGATGGAGGTGTCGAGCGCGCCGAGGTACCCCAGCGTCGCCTCGATGGCGGCGACATCGATCGTCCNNGGGGCGACCATCCCGGCGGATGATTCCTCTGCGAAGGGCCCGAGGGCGGCCATGACGCCGCCGATATCGCCGCCGCCGAGGGCGGAGACGAAGCCGTCGACGACCCTTGCCGCCACAGCCACACTGGCGTCGGTGTCCCACGCGTTCCACCACACCGTGGCCGAGGGCCCGGCGGCCATCACTCCGAGCCGGCCGCGGATGAGCGCGGCGTGGCCCGCCCCCACCGGGACGGTGGCCGGCAATGGCACGAGGTCCCACGTCGCCCCTGCATCGGTCGACGTCCAGGCAACGGGTGACTCGGCGCCGTCGGCGGTGAGCTCGACCCCGGCGGCGAGGATTCGGTCGGCCTGCACCGCCACGGCCTCGATCCGCCGCGACCGTTCGATGGTGATCGACGTTCCGCGTCGGATCTCCGCCGGCCCGTCGCCGGCGTCGAGGATGACGGCGCCGTCGGCGACATCGATGACGGCGATGGTGGCGACGTCGGTCACGATCGCGTCGCCGGGGGCCACGGCGAGGCGTCGGCCGCCGACGTTGAGGTCGGCAACCGGCGGGTCTGCGCCGACATCGATGACGCGGATCGCGACCCGGGCGGCGGCGAGCGGGCCGGCGTGGGGCATCGGCCGCCAGTGCAGCCCGTCGGGCGAGAGCCACACAGCAGGCGCGTCGGTTTCGCCGTCAACCGTCCGTCCGGCGGCGACGAGCCACGAGCCCGAGCTCGCGATCGAGCGCACCTCGCCTGCCTCGGGCCAAAGCTCCCCCGAGGGGAGCCGTGTCGTCGCCGGATGTGCGAAGAGCCGGTGCTCGGCGTCACCGCGAACACCCGACCATTCCAGCCCGTCGGCGGTGCGCCACAGCGCCGGGCGGCACACGCCGTCACGACAGGAGGCCCCGCCGAGGTAGAGCCACCCGTCGCGGGATACCGCCACCGTGGGGCGGGCCTCACCGTCGCCCAGCTCGAACTCGAGCGGCGACCAGGAGCGGCCGTCGGACGTCGTCCACAGCGAGTGGCCGTCCGGGCCCTCACCGACGGCGACGAGATCGTCGCCGAGGACCGCGAGATCGTGCACCCGCTGCAGGCCGGACAGGTCGGCGACCGTGCCGAGGAAGGCCCATTGCGTCCAGTCGGCCGCTGCCCACGCTGCGACGTCGAGACCGACCCGCCCCAGGCCGAGCCAGCCGTCACCGAACGGCACGATCGCATCGATGCGGCTCGATACACCGTCCGGCGACTCGACGTCGGCCGGTCCCGACCACCGGGTGGGGCTCGTCGAGCTCCAGACGGCGGCACGGGTCCCCGACGGCCCGGCGTCCTCCGACCCGGCGGCGACGAACCGGCCGGCGTCACCGGCGACGTCGTTGACGGTGCCACCGCTCTCGCCGAGGGCGCCGACCCCCCACGATGACGTCGTCACGATGTTCGGCCGGGCCGGGACCGGCGGATCGGCCGGAGGGTCCGCCGGTTCGGCGATGACCGCAGGGGCAACCGAGGACGGGACCACGGGGTCGGGTTCGCCGCGGTTCCCGGCGACGAGAACACCGGCGAGCACCGCGATGGTCGCCACCGCGAAGCCCGTCATCACCCAGGCCTGCCGGTGCGGCTGCGACGGCGGCGGGATACCCGGTCCCACACCCGGTGCCGGGGAACCCGACGGGGGCAGAATCCGGACGGAGTCCCCGGCGCCGTCGTCACGCGCCCTCGTACGCCACGCCATGACCCCATTGTGGGCCAACCGGCGCACAACGACCAGAGGCGTCGGTCACCCGCTGCCCCGCTTCAGCGGGAGACGTCACATGCCGATGAGACAGTGAGAGGCCCGGTAGGGAAAGAGGGTCGCCGTGCGAATGTTTGCCTTCTGTGGAGCATGCGGCAGAGCCGTCACCCTCGAACGCGGCCTCTGCACCCCGTGCCGGCGGAGGCGCACCGACGTGCCGCGGCCCCGCCGGGAGAAGGTGCGCAAGAAGCGCTGAACCCGGCGCCGTCGCGACGTTCTCACCCTCCCTTCACACACCCCTAACACCGCGCCCCGACGATGGCGCCATGACGCGGTGCAACTCGAGATCCGGCCGCACGACGCGACGACGACTCCCCTGTGCTCGATCGGCGGCGCCGGTCGATGCCCGTGCCGGTGGTGCCGGTGGGACGCAGACGGCACGTCGTGCGGCCGCCCTCCCCCGGGTGGCTCCGTGAGCTTCACCACTCGGGAGCGGATCTCCCACGCCGCCCGCCGGCTCGGGTTCGGGATCGAGCCCGGCATCCTCGAGTCCGCCGCCACGGTCGACGACGCCGTCGCCGCGGCGCTCGACATCTCGGCGCCGGACCCCCCGGCTCCTCACCTCGACCCCCCGGCGGACGCCGAGGAGGCCCGGAGTCCCGACCAGGCGGAGACGCCGTACCGCTACTGGCTGAGCAGGCTGGTAGCGGGACCTCGCCGCATCGAGGAGCGGCTCACCTGGTTCTTCACCGACCACTTCGCCACCGACATCCGCAAGGTCCGGATCCCCTACCTCCTCTACCGCCAGCACCTCACGATTCGCAGCCACGCCACCGGCAGCTTCGCCGACCTCCTCCACGCCATCGCCAGCGACCCGGCGATGCTCCTCTACCTCGACGGTGTCCGCAATGCGTCGGGCCGGATCAACGAGAACTTCGGCCGGGAGGTCCTCGAGCTCTACACGATCGGGCGCGGCAACTACACCGAGGCCGACGTCGTCGAGGCTTCGCGCGCCTTCTCCGGGTGGGTGGTCGTCAACCCCGAAGGCCGGGCAGCACGTCTCCTCGATGTGGCCCCGTGGAGCGCGGTGTTCGTGCCGTCGCGCCACGACCGGGGCCCGAAGACGCTCCTCGGCGTCTCCGGAAACCTCGACACCGCGGCCGCCGTCGACGTGCTCCTCGACCATCCGGCGACGGCGGAGACGATCGCCGCCAAGCTCTGGGCCGAGTTCGTCGGCACGACACCGGCACCGGAGACGGTGCGATCGCTCGGTGCCGTCCTGCGCCGTGACTACCGGGTGATGGACCTCGCCGAGGCGATCGTCGCCGATCCCGCGTTCACAGCGGACGACGCCATCCGGACCCGGGTGCGAACCCCGCTGGAGGCGGCGATCGGTCTCATCCAGGTCCTCGGTCCCACCGAGGACACCGGACGGGGGCTGTTCGGCTTCCTCCGCACCGTCGGCTACGTGCCGTTCCGGCCGCCGAACCCCGCCGGCTACCCCAAGGGCAGGAGGCTCCTCGGCCCCCACCAGCTCGTGCACACCTTCGATCTCGCCGCAGCCTTGCCCGCCGACCTGGCCGATCTTGGTGCCGCCGATCTCATGGCCCGCCTCGGGATCTTCGACATCACCGACACGACGCGGGCGGTCCTCGACGCCGCACCCACCGGGGCGGTTCGGGCCGCGCTCGCCATCAACGCACCGGAGTACCACGTCACATGACCATCACATGCGCCGGATACACCCGCCGGGCTTTCCTCGCCCGCATCGGAGCCGCCGTCGCGGTGGCGGCGGCCGGCGGCTACGGCATCAGCGTCTGGGGCCGCGACCCCGACCGCGCCATCGCCGCACCGTTCCCCGGCGAATTCGGCACAGGAGGAGACCGAACCCTCGTGGTCCTCGAGATGGGCGGCGGCAACGACGGGCTCAACATGGTGGTCCCGCACTCCTCGGGGCGCTACCACGACCTCCGCAAGGACCTCGCGATCGGCGATCCGATCGACCTCGACGGCGACATCGGGCTGCACCCGGCCCTCGGGTTCGTGGCGTCGCAGTACCGGGAGGGGAACGTCGCCGTCGTCGAGGGTGTGGGGTACCCCGACCCGGACCTCTCCCACTTCGCCTCGATGGCTGCGTGGTGGTCGGCCGCAGCTGGAGGCGACCCGTCAGCCTCCGGCTGGCTGGGCCGCTACCTCGACGGAACGGTGGGGACGAACGATCCGCTCGCCGGCGTCACCATCGGGCCCGGCCCGTCGCCGGCGATGCTCGGCGAGCGGTCGTTCGTGGTGGCCGTCCAGGACATGTCGGGCCTGGCGCCGCGGGTCCCGGCGTGGATCGACGACACCGACGAGCTGCTCGCCATGTGGCGGGGCTTCGCCCCGGCAGCATTCGACGACGCATCGCTCCTCGACGAGGTGCGCCGGGCGATCGCCGGCACCGTCGACGCCGCCGCCACCCTCAACTCGACCCTGGCTGCGGCTTCTGAGGAGGCGCCGACAACGCCGGAGGCGGATGGCGACGGCGTGGACCGGCGCCGCCCCGACGCCCTGGGGACGGCGATGGAGGTGGCGGCGGCGCTCGTGACGTCACCGGCGAGGCCACGGGCGATCGTCGTCCACGGCTGGGGGGATTTCGACACCCACGAGAGCCAGCAGCGACGCCACGGCGAGATGATGGAGACCCTCGACGCCGCCCTCGAGGCGTTCTTCGCATCGGTCCGCCGCGGCGGCGCCGGCGGCGAGGTCGTCGTGATGACGACGTCGGAGTTCGGGAGACGGGTCGCCTTCAACGGCTCCGGCACCGATCACGGCACCGCCGCCGCCCACCTCGTCCTCGGCGACCCGGTCGACGGGGGCCGCTACGGGGAGCCGCCCGACCTCGGCTCCCTCGACACCAGGGGCAACCTCGTCCACACCGTCGACTACCGCTCGCTGTACGCCACCGTCCTCGATGGATGGCTCGGTGCCCCCGCCCCCGAGATCCTCAGGGCGGACTACGAGCTGCTTCCCATCTTCGCCCAAACGCCCCGCCGCACCATGCTCCAGGCCTGATCCCCGGGGAGGCAGCGGGGGCGTCGGGTCAGCCCCCGGCGCCGTAGACCTCGATCTCGACGGCGCCGGTGTTGCCCCCGGTCGACGTCTCCACGTCGAAGCGGATCGTGCGTCCGGTGAACGCGACGTCGGCAACGGCGAGTCCCGGCCCCGCCTCGAACGGCCCGAAGGTCTCGGACCCGTCGACGGTGATCGTGAACGACGTCGTGATCGACGTCCCGTCGCTCATCTCCCGGGTCCGGAACCCGACCCCGGTCGCCGCGGTCTCGGCGCCGAGGTCGATCGTGATGTACGCGTCGTCGCCGTCGCCGCGCGACGACCATTCCGAGGCGAGGCTCCCGTCGACGGCGTTGCCTGCCGCAAACGACGCCGAGAACTCCGAGCTCACATCGACGATGGTGGCGCCGACGGCGAGGTTGGCTCTCGCCGGGCCCGAGGCGTCGTCGGCTGCGGGCGTGCGGAACGTCATCTGCTCGCTGACGTAGAGCGTCCCGTCCGGCCCGATGCCCTGGAGGCGATAGAAGTACGTCGTGTCGGGCTCGAGCCCGAGCATCGTCGGGTGGTGGTCGTCGTGGCCGCCCCCCGCCATGTCGGTATCGGTGGCGAGGAATCCGTAGTCCCCCGTCGGACCGTAGGCAATCGCGCACACGGCGTCGACGGTGGTGTTCACTTCGAGCATGGCGCTCGATCCGGCCGCGTCGAAGGTGATGACGACGTCGCTCGCCTGAATCTCGGCGAAGTCGCGCACATCGCCACCGGCAACGGAGTCGTCGTCGTCGTCCCCGAGCAACACGACGGCGGCGATGACTGCGACCACAGCCACGACGGCAACCACCGTGAGCAACAGCACGGGCCTCGTCCGGGAGCCCCCCGGGGGGGCGCTTGCAGGCTCCGAGGTCACGACGCTCAGTCTTCCCGCCAGAGGTGGGCGACGACCTCGTCGAGCACCTTGGGGATGATCGACGTGTCGTTGGCCGTCTTCGAGATGAGCAGCATCCCCTGGAGACAGCTCAGCAGGCCCCAGGCGGTGGCGTCGACGTCGATGCCGTCCCGCAACTCGCCGGCGGCCTGGGCTTCGGCGAGCGCGTCGCGCAGATACGCGGTCCACTCCTCGAAGATGCGGAGCAGTCTCCCCCGCAGCGGCTCCTCGAGGGTGCTCGCCTCGGCGGCGAGGCTGCCGAACGGACATCCGCGTACGTGGCCGGTCTGCCGCTTGATCTCGGTGTGGCTGGCGAAGGCGAACTCGAAGAGGCCCGCGATCCGCTCGCTCGGTGATCCTCCGCCGCCGAAGATGGGGTCCAGCGCATCGCGGGTGAACGACACCCAATGCTGCTCGAGCACGGCGAGCATCAGAGCCTGTTTCGACGGGAAGAAGTGGTAGAAGCTGCCCTTCTTGACACCGGCACGGTCGCAAATCGCCTGGACGCCGACCGACCGGTAGCTGTAGGCATGGACGAGGTCGGCGGCGGCCGCCAGCAGCCGGTCGCGGGGCCCGCGGTCCGTGTCGGTCTGCTCGATGACCATGCCGGTCGTCCTTTCTCTTGTCTGATCATACGGTCTACGGGCGCAGTCGCGACGACCCACGCCGGCGTTCGACCCTACGGCCGCCGGTGCCCGTGCCGCGGCGACGGGGCACCGGCGGCGCCGGATGGCTCAGACCAGATTGCGTGGCGCGAACGACATCGACTTCGGGAAGTCGGTGGTGCCGAGCCTGGTCAGTCGGGCGCGTCCGAACTTGAACGGCTGTCGCGGGTTGATGGGGGTGCTGGCCGCATCGGCCGTCACGACGGCGTTGGCCGGCGAGCCGGGGTAGTGGAAGTTCACGAACACGGTCCCGGGCTGCACCTGATCGGTGACGTACGCCACCGCGGTGATCGCACCCGAGGACGTACCCTGATCGGCGGTGCGAACGCGGTCGGACTCGATGCCGATGAGATCGCCGCTGCTCGCCTGCATCGTCGCTGCATCGTCTGGATGGATCTCGACGATGTTCGTCGGCCAGCGGGCGAGGATCTCCGGCTTCCGCTTGTCGTCGAAGAGGCTCTGCCACGTCTCGTTGAGCCTCCCGCTGAGCACCCAGAACTCGTCCGAGTTCGGCCCGAGCAGCTCGTTCCTGGCTGCGATGGCGGCGTAGTCGGTGAAGACGAAGTTCGACTTGCCGTTCGTCGTCTTGAAGCCGAGATCGGAGTGCATCCGCACGGTGCCCACCAGCTGGCCGCCCTCCAACGCGATCGGCGTCTGGATCCCGGTCGTGCCCATGGCTCGCAGCACCTCGTGGGCGCGTTCGCCATCCGCCAACGCCTTCTCTACGAGCTTGCTGTAGTCCTTCCGACCCGAGGCGCGGGGCCCCGACTCCTCGAAGACCGCATTCGAGTCGGCCCAGGCGAAGCCCTCGAAGCCCATGCGCTGTGCCACCTGGGCCACCGCCCACCAGTCGGGCTTGGCCTCGCCCGGCGGGTCCATGATCTTCCCGTACAACCGCAGCCGGCGTTCGGCGTTGTTGCGGGTGAAGTCCTCCTCGCCCCACGTCGCCGCCGGCAGCACGAGATCGGTTCACAAGACTATTGAGGAAGGAACATACGAAGTGAACCAACCGGTCAACTAGGACCCAAAGACCCTGAGGTCAGGGCAGACTGTCCAGTCTCCGACACTCTGCGGTCGGCCGCAGCGTCAGGCGCCGGCGAGTGCCCGGTCGAGATCGGCGACGAGGTCGGCGGCCGCCTCGATCCCCACGGAGAGCCGGAGCAGATTCGGCGCCACGCTTTCCTCGATCGCATACCGGTGTTCGATGAGGCTCTCCACCCCACCGAGCGACGTGGCCGGTACGAAGATGCGGGTCCCCGTGGCGACACGGCGCGCCGCTGCCTCTCCCCCGGCGACGTGGATCGACAGCATCCCCCCGAACCCCCCGGTCATCTGCCGGACGGCGACATCGTGGGCGGGCTGCGACGGCAGGCCCGGGTAGCGCACCTGCTCGACGCCGTCGTGACGCTCGAGATGCATGGCGATGGCGAGCGCCGTCTCCGATGCTCGCTCGTATCGCAGGTGCAGGGTGCGCATCCCGCGGAGCAGCAGCCAGGCCTCGAACGGGCCGAGCACCCCGCCCGACAGGTGGCGCACCGCGGAAACCTCCTCCCAGCGGGTGTCGGCACCAGCGGTGACGAGAATGCCGGCGCCAACATCGGAATGGCCGTTGTAGTACTTCGTCGCCGAGTGGAAGACGAGGTCGGCGCCGAGCTGGAGGGGGCGGGTCGTGACCGGGGGCGCCGCGGTCGAGTCGACGGCGAGGACGGCCCCGGCTTCGTGGGCCGCCCGTGCCGCCGCCGCGATGTCGATCACGTCCCACGTCGGGTTGACCGGGGTCTCGATCCACACGAGATCCGTCTCGCCCTCCCGCACCGCCGATCCGACGCCGTCGGGATCGGTCGGATCGAAGAGCGTGAGGCCGATGCCGCGAGTGGCGGACATGCGACGGAGCAGCGCCAGCGTCCCGTGGTACATGACGGCGGGGACGACGACGCCGCGACCCGGGGGCACCGTCTCGAAGAGGGCGGCTGCAGCGGCCAGACCGGAGCCGAAGGCGAGGGCGGCGGCCCCACCGTCGAGGCGGCGGGCCACGTCCTCGACGAGGGCCACGTTGGGGCTGGAGTCCCTGATGTAGAGGAAGTCGCCGACGGGCTCGTAGTCCGGCCCGCGAGCGAAGGTCGTCGCCGGATGGATCGGTGGAACGACGGCGCCGGTCTCGCGGTCGGTGAAGCCGCCCGCGTGGGCGAGCTCGGTCTCGATGGAGCGCTCGGCGCGGTGTGCCATGGAGCGGGAAGTGTAGAGAGCGCCCGGGGTGCGCCCCTGGTCGGCGTCGGCTCAGACGGCGGAGCCCCCGTCGTGGTGGGGCACCGTGAGGACGCGTTCGATCCGGTCGTGACCGGCGAGCAACTCCGCGATCCGGGCCGCCGCAGAGCCCGTGTCGGCGGGTCCCACTTTGGTGAGCGCGACGACGGCGCGGGCACGGGCCGGGATGCCCTTGAGGCCCCCGTCGGGGTGGCCGAGCACGGTGGCGCAGTCCACCGGCCGGACCCGATGGGTGACGTCCGCACCGATGAGGGCGGCATAGCGGTCGGGGCGAAGCGCGGCGTCCTCGACGGTGCGGCCGACCGCATCGATGCCCATGACGACGACGACGACGGTCGAGTGACGAGGGATGACCGGCTCGTAGGCGGCCGGTGCCTTCGTCGGCCTTCTTCTCGCGCCGTCCGCCTCGACGATCACATACTCGGCGCCGGAGTCCCGATACACGGCATCGACGAGGTCGGGAGCCGGCCCGATCACGCGGTGACGGTCGCGGCGGGCGACGGCCATCACCGGTCCCGTCCCGTCGAGCGCGGCGGCGACGTCACCGACTGCCGCGGGGCCGTCGAGCCAGCACACCCGCGGCACCTCTTCGAGCTGGTTCGAGCCGAGCTTCGTCGTCGTGGTCAGCACGACCTTCCTGCCGGCGGCGGCGAGGATCCGACCGGCACCGAGGAGCAGCGTCGACTTGCCCCCACCGCCGACCAGGGAGACCAGCTCGCGCTCGCCCAGCTCGAGCCGGTCGAGGAACCCGCTGATCACGCGGTCGCGTTCAGCCATGTGAGCACCGCCTCGAGGACGCCTCCCCCGACGGCCAGCGATTTGTCGGACACGGTGAAACAGGAGCGGCGGTCCCCCCTGGGGTCGATGTCGCCGAGCTTGAGCCCGGGCACGGCATCATGTCCCGGCGCGATGAGGCCGCGGACGACACCGCCGATCCCGGCGACGACAGAATCCGCCCCGACCCGCCCGAGCACGTCCCCGGCGGCAACGGCATCGCCGATGGAGACGACCCATTCGACCCGCCCCCCGGCCGGCGCCCGCAGCACACGGCGGGCCGCCTCACCGCCGACGTCGCCCGCAACGCCGGTGTCGGCTGCCGCCGCGCCCGACCAGATCACCCTGCCGAGGTCGTGACCTCGCTTCGTCTCGACGACGGCGTTGCAGTCCACGCCCGCAGTGAACCCGGGGCCGAGCCCGACGACGAGCGGTGCGTCTTCGAGCGACGTGTCGATGTTCCGCTTGGCGATCCGGGCATCGACGACGACCGACACCGGCGACGGGAACACCGGCAGAGCCGGCGAGACGAGCACCGGCACCGCTGCCCCGGCGGCGGCGACGTCCCCAGCTTCGGCGGCAGTCGCTACGAGGCGGCCGGCGATGCCTTCCACCTCGACCTCGCCGTCGAGCACAGCCGACGACAGCGCCGCCGCCCGGCGAACGGTGAGCGGGCGGGCGAGCTCGACCACGACAACGGGAAACCCGGCGCGCCAGAGCCGGGCCACGACCCCGGTGCCGAGATCACCGCCGCCGCGGACGACGGCGAGGTGTGCGGCGAAGAGCATCAGGCCTCACCCCTCGGGCTCGGCCGCCGCCAGGCGATTCACCCGGATGATCTCAGACAGGATCGAGACGGCGATCTCCTCCAGCGTCTCGGCGTGGAGCTCGATGCCGATCGGGGCGTGGACCCGCTCCAGCGTGTCCTCGTCGAGCCCGCCGTCGAGAACCAGCTTGCGGGCCGTCCTCCAGCGCGTCGTGCTCCCCATCACCCCGATGTATCGGGCCGGCGTCGCCAGCGCCGGCGGCAGCGCCTCGACATCGATGTCGACGTTGCGGGTCACGAGGACGATGGATGCGTCTGCTGACGGAGGGTGTTCGGCGAGCGCGTCGCCGAGGGTGCCCGCCACCCGGACGTCCGCGCCGGGCACGGCCTCCTCGCTCACGTTCTCCGGCCGGTCGTCGATCGCGATGGTCCGGTAGCCGAGCCAGTGGGCCAGGTCGACGACGGTCCGGCCGACGTGGCCGCAGCCGACGACGTAGATGGTGTGTGCCGGCATATAGGGCTCCAGGTAGATCTGCACCTCTCCTCCGCAGACCCCCGGGTCTCCCCGCTGCGGGTCCACGAGCTGATAGTCCAGCAGACGGGGGCGTCCTGTCTCGAGCACCTCCCCCGCCTCGTCGAGGACGCGTCGCTCCATAGCCCCGCCGCCGATGGTGCCGAGCTGGCGATCCTCGGCAAACACGAGCATCTTCGTCCCCGCCCGTCGAGGCGCCGACCGCTTCGTGGCGACGACCGTCGCCAGCACCACCGGGGTTCGCGCGGCGATGGCCCGGCTCAGCTCCTCGAGGACGCGCCGGTCCTCGGCCCCGGTCATCCCGGACCACCGGGATGGGGCTGCGGCGTCGGCGGCGAGGCCCCCGACGGTGTCGTTCTGTTGCTCGTGTCGTGCATGGTGATGCCCCGGCCGCGCCCCGGGGTTCGCCGGGCCCGGCGGGCCTCATCCTCGCACACGGTCGTGGTGGTATCGGTGACGGGCTGGAGAACCACGGGTTCCGTGAGCCGGCACTCGTCGCGAGCCGAACGTCGAGCCAAGCCGCCCGAGTGCCGGGTGGCTACTGCCGCTGCGCGACAGCGGTGGCGCTGTCGAGGCGCTACGCCGGAGAACGCCGATCTGCCCACCACGACGAGGGTTTGGCAGGCCGAAGAGCGACGACACCCACAAGGACGATGAGGGGCAGCGCGATCAAGGCGTAGAGGACGAAGAGAACGGCGCCTTCCATGACTCCGCTGTCGATGCTCATTGCCTCGAAGGTGAGCGCGGCCGTTGCTGCCGAAGCGGCTGCGCCCAGCAGCCCGTGGATTCGCCTTCCCTTCATCACACACACGATCGCTGCGACCAGGGCGATGGCAGAACTCGAGGCGAAGATCGAGAGTCCCAGCGGATCGCCCGCCGAGGACGTCGAACCTCCGGGGGTGCCGGCGGCGATAGCGTTCGTGATCCGGCGGGGCTCCGCCTCGTCGGGGAACGTGATCGAGCCCGACACGGATCCGTCATCGCTGATCGTGACCTCGAAGGTGCCCTGGGCGCTGTGGTCGTCGTTGCAGCCGTGCGAGAACCGCTCGACGGCTCCTCGAACCTGGGTGATCCCACCGCTCGCCGGCGATTGGACCCTCCCGGTGAACTCGAAGGTCTCGGCCGGGATGCAATCCTCGCCCCGTCCAGGAGCGCGCTCGAGGACTCCAACTCCTCGGACCGGAGTGCCGGCCTCGTCGCGATCGTCCGCGAAATCGAGGTGGATCTCGTTGACGACCGCGTCCTCATGACCTGCGAATCCAGCCGACACCGATTCGGAACCCAGGGCGCCAGACGATGCGATGTTGAAGAAGATGGCCGCCGCACCGACGGTGGCCAAGACCGATTTGACCCGAGGCTGCCTCATCGCGGTCCGGCCAGATCGGCCCAACGGTGCGGGGCGGAGCGTCTCCGGCTGAGCGGCTTGGCACATTCGGTGACGCAGCCTATCGGCGACGGCTGGCGGCGTGGCTAGCGTCGGGCGCCATGGGGAGGTTGCTGCCGGCGGCATGGGTGGTCTCACTGGCGGCGTCGGCGTGCGGGCCGGCGTCGCCGGTGGACACCGCTCCGACCGCCACCGGGACGGTGGCCCCGACCGGAAGCGAGCGCGCCACCGTCGTCGATGTCGTCGATGGCGATTCCCTCGTCGTCGACCTCGACGGGCGCCGCGAGGAGGTGAGGCTCGTCGGGATCAATGCTCCCGAGCGCGACGAGTGCCACGCCGACGAGGCGCGGGCTGCGCTCGAAGGCTTCGTCGGAGGCGCCGACGTCGATCTCGTGAGCGCGCCACCCCAGGACCGCGACCGGTTCGGCAGGTTGCTCCGCTACGTCGTCGGCCCCGGTGCGTTGCCGGTGAACCTCTTGCTCGTTTCCGGCGGCCACGCCCTCGCCCTACAGGAGGACCACCCCGAGCTCGATGCGTTCCTCTCGGCCGACGAAGGAGCCTATGAGGCCCGCAACGGCATGTGGGCGAAGGACGCATGCGGGCCACCCGGTGCGGCGGCGATCGCCATCACCGACCTCATCTACGACGCGCCGGGACCCGACGCCGAGAACCCGTCGGGTGAATCCATCACGATCGGCAACGACGGCGACGCGCCGGTCGACCTCTCCGGCTGGATGCTGCGCGACGAGAGCTCCGTGCATCGCTTCCGGTTCCCCGCCGGGCTGGTCGTCGGCCCGGGAACGGTGGTGCGGGTCGTCTCCGGGTGCGATGCCCCGTCTCCGGCCGACCTCACCTGGTGCGCGGACGGCGCGGTGTGGTCGAACGGCGGGGACACCGCCATCCTCCAGACCGCGGAGGGATCCGTCGTCGACCGGATGCGCTACGACGGCTGAGACTCGGTTCAGAGCCGGCGCGCCACCGTCTTCATCTCCATGAAGAGCCGGAGGTAATCGGGGCCGCCCGCCTTCGCGTTCGAGCCCGACATGTTGAACCCGCCGAACGGCTGGATGCCGACGAGGGCACCGGTGATCTTGCGGTTGATGTACAGGTTCCCGACGTGGAACTCGGCGCGGGCCCGCTCGATCCTCGCCTCGTCACGGCTGTATAAACCGCCGGTGAGGCCGTACTCGGTCCCGTTGGCGACGGCGAGGCCCTCCTCGAAGTCGGCAACCCGGATCACCGACAGGACGGGACCGAAGATCTCGTGCTGGGCGAGCCGGGCGCCGGGTGCCACGTCGACGAAGACGGTCGGCTCCAGGTAGTAGCCGCCGTCGCGGTCGACGGCGTTTCCACCGAGGACGAGTTTCGCCTCGGCGCGGCCCCTGTCGATCTCGTCCAGGATCGAGCGGTGCTGGGCGGCGGTGATGACCGGTCCGACCGCGTGATTCTCGGTGGCGGGACCCAGGTCGAGGGCGGCAGCAGCAGCGACGACAAGCTCGACGAGGTCGTCGTGGATGGCGTCGACGGCGATGAGGCGGGAACATGCCGAGCACTTCTGGCCCTGGAACCCGTAGGCGCTGCGGACGACGCCGTCGGCTGCAGCCTCGAGGTCGGCCGTCTCGTCGACGATGATCGCGTCCTTGCCTCCCATCTCCATGTAGGCGCGCTTGAGCCACCGCTGGCCGGAATGGACCCTGGCGGCGCGCTCCGCGATTCGCAGCCCCACCTCCTTGGACCCGGTGAAGTTGACGAACCTCGTCCGCGGGTCGTCGACGAGAACGTCGCCGATCACCGCGCCCGGCCCGGGCACGAAGTTCACGACGCCGTCCGGGAGGCCGGCCGCGGCGGCGATCTCCATGAACTTGGAGCCGATCATGGGCGTCGCCGATGCCGGCTTCAGCACGACGGTGTTGCCGGCAGCGACCGGCCCCACGGTCATGCCGACGAGGATCGCCAGCGGGAAGTTCCACGGTGGGATCGCCACACCGGCACCCATCGGGACGAGGAACGAGTCGTTCGACTCGCCGGGGTAGTCGTCGGTGGGCACCGGCTCGGCGTGGGCGAGGGCCTGATGCGCGTAGTAGCGGCAGAAGTCGATGGCCTCCGCGGTGTCGGCTTCGGCCTCGAGCCAGTTCTTGCCGGCCTCGTACGTCATCCACGCCGACAACTCGTACTTGCGCTCGGCCATGACGTCGCCGATGCGGTGGACGATCTCGGCCCGCTCCGATGCGGGACGGCGGGACCAGGCGGCGAAGGCATCCCATGCGCTCTCCAAGGCGCGTCCGGCGAGCTCCGGCGTGGCGGACGCGGCGACGGCGACGACGGTGTCCGGCGCCGCCGGGTCGACGCTGACGTTGCGATCCTCGGTTGCGATCCGTTCACCGTGGACAACCGCGGGGGCATTGTTCCCGAGCTGCTCGGCGACGCCGGCGACGGCGAGCTCGTAGGCGGCCTTCGCGGCGGGATCGGAGAAGTCCGAGTAGGGCTCCGTGCGATACGGTTCCAACACCACCTCCTCGACAGTGCCCCCAGGCTACGTGAGACCGCGACGCGCAGCCGCACCGGTCAGGCGTCGGACCCGAAACCGACTCCCCGCCCCGTCAGGCCCATTCTCCATCGCGACCGTGCCACTCCAAGCTCCCCACGTGAGACCGCGAGGCGCAGCCGCACCCGTCAGGCGTCGGACCCGAAACCGACTCCATCGCGACCGTGCCGCTCCAAGCTCCCCACGTGAGACCGCGGCGCGCAGCCGCACCGGTCAGGCGTCGGAAGACCCCATTGGAAGACGGACCCGGAACCGACTCCCCGCCCCGTCAGGTCCGTTTTCGATCGTGATCGTGCCGCCATGGGCCTCGACGAGGGCCTTGACGACGTAGAGGCCGATGCCGGTGCCCGGGCTCTGCCGGTGGCCGTCGAGCCGCCGGAACCGCTCAAAGACACGGAGCCGCTCCTCTTCAGGAATCCCCGGGCCACGGTCGTCTACCGTGACCTCGAGCCAGCCCCCGGGCCCGGGGGGCACGTCGGGCCACACCGTCACGTCGATCGGGGTGCCCTCTGCGGAGTACTTGGCGGCGTTCTCGATGAGGTTGATGAACACCTGGCGGAGCCGGACCCCGTCCGCCGGAATCGGCCGGAGCCGCTCGGGGGCGTGGAAGCGCACCTCGCGGTGGGGTTGAGCGTGCCTGACGACCTCGATCGCCTGGGTGATCGTCGCCGCCACGTCGACGGGATGGACATTGAGCCGGAGCAGGCCCGCCTCGAGCCGGGACGTGTCGAGCAGGTTTCCGATCAGCGCCTCGAGGACGGCCGATTCGTGGCGAAGGTCGGCGATGTGACCGGCGAGCGCCGGGTCGTCGATCTCCTCGGCGAGCAGCTCGGAGAAGCCGAGGATGGCCGTCAGCGGTGTCCGCAGCTCATGCGACACGGCGGCCACGAACGTGTTCTTCAGCCGGTCCAGCTCGGTCAGGCGGTCGACCGCAGCCCTCTCCGCCTCGAGGAGGCTCGTGGTGTGCAACGCCAGCGATGCCTGCTCGCCGAGAACCACCGCGGCTCTGCGGTCGTCCTCGGCGTATCGTCTCCGTCCGACGCCGAGGGACAGCACCCAGCCGACCTCGCGGTCGAGGTGACGAAGCGGGACCGCGAGGACTCGCGAGAAGCCAAGCGCCGCGAGCGGTGCCCATCTCTCTGACTCGAGGTCGAGCGCCTCGACCCCGGCCAGCTCGGCGGTGGCCCCACCCCGTTCGAAGGCGTCGGCTGCTGCCCTAGCGCCGGCGGCATCCCCGGACCACTCGACTTTCGGTTCGGCGTCGGTGGCAGCCGAGGCGACAACGACCACGTCTCCGGTGAGAAGCTGGAGGCCGGAGGTGACGGTCTTGAGCGCCGCCGTTGCGCTCAGCGAACGCGCTGTTGCCGCCGCCGTCTCCAGCACCTGCTCGCTGCGGGCCCGAGCGCGGCGCTCGGTCTCGACGGCCTCGAGGAGTTCGAGCACGGCCCCGGCTGCGCTGAGCGCGGCGTCGAGCCCGGCCATGGCCCGCTCGTCGACACCACCCCGGCCGGGATCGTCGATCACGGCAACACCGAGAACTCGACGCCGCGTCCGGATCGGGGCGACGACGACGGTGCGGGCCTCGAACCGGGACACCCAGTCGCCGGGACCGAGTGCGGTCGCCGTCTCGGGATTGAGGAAGACGGCAACGGCGGCGCCGCGCCGCGCCGCGTCGATTGCCGGCATCGACACGTGGAGGAGGCGGAAGGCGGCCCACATCTTCGAGTCGAGCGACGCGTCGCTCGTTCGCGACGTGCCCGCAGCCAGGTCGCCCCTGCGGTCGAACAGCAGCACCGTGGCCCGGCGCATCCCGGCCGCCTGGGCGAGCGCCGTGGCGACATCCGGTAGGACGCGGGTGAGCGGCGGGGCTCCCGAGACGGCGTCGAGCAGCCCCGTCATCGGCCGCGGATCGACGTCCGGGCTGCCGTGACCGGCTCCGATGTCAGACCGGAAGATGTCGTGTGACGTCGGCACATGTGCTCCCCACGTGACCTCTCCCCCCCATACGGCTGTTATCGACCCGACGCGGAAAGCCTTGAAGAAAGCGCTGGGACTGCCGATATGGACATCGTGAGTTCGCGTGTCCTTGTGATCGAAGACTCCGCCAGCGTGCGCCGCCTCATCGAGGTGTGCCTCCGGGTGCTCGACATCGAGCTGACCGCAGCCGAGGACGGACTGCGCGGCCTCGAGGTGGCGCGGGAGATCATCCCCGACGTCATCGTGCTCGACGTCGGACTTCCCGGCATGGACGGCTGGGAGGTGCTCCGGCACCTTCGCGGCGGCGACAAGACGCGCGACATCAGGGTCCTGGTGCTCACCGCGCACGCCCAGCCCGAGGTCGCCGAGCAGGCGGCCGAAGGCGGAGCCGACGACTTCATGACGAAGCCATTCCGGCCCATGGAGCTCCGGGAACGCATCGAGAAGCTCCTCGCCGGCTGAGCGAGCCTTACCGCGCTGGACCCACAGCCGGGCCCGCCCCTCCGAGCGCTGCGATCACCTCGGCATCCCCGACCTGAGCGAAATCGTCGTACCACTCCCCGACGGCGCGGAAGCCGCGTGGGGCGAGAGGGCACACCACCGCGTCGGCCTCAGTGGCGAGCTCGACGAGCGTCTCCGGTGGGGCCACCGGCACGGCGATCACGAGCGTGCGGGCCCCGGCGGCGCGCACCATGCGGGCGACGGCGATCACCGTGGCACCGGTGGCGATGCCGTCGTCGACAACCACGATCCTCTGTCCTTCGTAATCGGCGGGGTCCCGTCCCCCCCGGTACAGGTCCTCCCGCCGCCGTGCCTCGGCCCGGGCCATCTCGAGCGCGGCCTCGAGGGCGTCCTCACCGACGCGAAGACGTGCGATCAGTGGGCGGTTGAGCACGGCCGGCCCGGTGGGGGCGACGGCGCCGATCGCCAGCTCGGGCTGGTGAGGTGCGCCGAGCTTCCGGGCAACGGCGACGTCGAGCGCGGCGTCGAGCGTTTCGGCGACCGGAGCGGCGACGACGACGCCGCCACGCGGGATCCCCAGGACGAGATCCGCCCCGCGCTCGCCGAGCCGGGCGGCGACGGCGCCGGCCAGCTGCCGGCCGGCATCCTCCCTGTCGCGGTACCGCATCTCGGTGAGGGTACCGGGCGCACCGGTAGCCTGACGGGATGGGACCACAGCGACGGGCCGTCCTGGTGCCCAACCCGTCCGCGTCGGGTTTCACCGGCGCCGCATTCCGCGGCGTTCTCGCCGCGCTGCGCGAGGAGTTCGACGTATCGGCGGCGTGGGCGGAAACCCCTGAAGAGGCGACGGGGACCGCTGCAGACGCTGCGGCCTCCGGCTACGACGTCGTCGTGGCGATGGGTGGCGACGGGATCGTCCACCACGTCGCCAACGGCCTCGTCGGCACCGGCACCGCCCTCGGGCTCGTGCCGGCCGGCACCACGAACGTGCTCGCCCGTATCCTGTCGATCCCACGGCGGGCCGTCGCCGCCGCCAAGGCGCTGTGCGGCTATGGCGCGACGCCGCACCCCCTCGCCCGGGTCATCGCCGACGACGGCCGGCGGCCTATCTCCCGGCACGCGACGTTCGCCCTCGGCGTCGGCTTCGACGCCGACGTCGTGGCGGTCGCGGAGCGACGGCCCACCTCGAAGCTGAGGCTCGGATCACTGCACTTCGCCGCTACGGCCGCCGGGCGGGTCTTCGGCGAGTACCGGGGGCGGCTGCCGACACTGCGAGTGGAGTGCGACGGCGTGCGAGTGGACGCGGTGGCCGTGATGGTCCAGATCCATGACCGCTACACGTACTTCGGCGCCGTCCCCATGTTCCTGGCGGCAGCCCCGGCCTCGGGTCTCACAGCCGTCGCCATCACCGACGTGAGCCCGGCCAGGGCGGTGCGCATCTTCCGCGACTCCGTGCTCCGTCGCTCGCTCGAGAGCTCGCCGGGGTGCGTCGTGATCCGCGGCTTCGAGAAGCTCGTCGTGGAGGCCGATCCGCCGAGTCCCTACCAGGCCGACGGGGAGCTGCTGGGCCTCGAGCGGACATTCGAGATCACGTCGGCGCCGGAGGCACTCCGGGTCCTCGCGCCATCCCGTCCCGGACGGTGAGGCTCAACCCGCCGCTTGCGGTGGCTCCGGCGTGAGCCGGGCGCGCAGCTGACGGGCTCCCACCGACGCGAACGCGATCGTCGCCCCCAGCCTCGCCCGATCCCAGAGCAGTTCCCGCAGCGGCCGCCCGATCTCCTCCTCGAGCACCGCTGCGGCGTCGGAGACCGCGCCGTTCCCCGCCGAGCGACGCCGGCGGCGCGCCCGACGTGACTCCGTCTTCTCGCCGGCCCGATCGGCGGCGGCATCGACCGCAGCTTCGATCCTGTCCCTGGTGATCCGGGCTCTCACCCGGGCGCCGTACTCCTCTCCGACCTCGACGGCGAGCGCGGCGACGAGATCCTCGATGTGGCACAGCGCCTCTTCGCGCCCTGCTGCGCTCGGGGCNNCGCGGCGTGGCTGCGGACCCGCTCCCAGCGATGGGCGAGACCGACACCGCCGCCCTCCCAGACACCGGCGGCGCCCCCGAGGGACCGAAGGAGGTGCTCGGCGTCGGTGATGAGCTTGTCGGTCGCGAGCCGCTTGGCGTTGAGCTCGAGCCGGAGATGCTCGACGAGCGGTTCGACGCCTCGAGGTGGCCCTTCCTCCGGATCGGCCGCCATGAGGAACAGGTCGGCGTCGGGGAAGCCGTCCTCGGCGAGGGCCTCGCGAAGGTCGGCGGCCACCAGCTTCGCATCGTCGTCGGTGAGCCGGTCGATCTTGTTGAGGACGAACAGGAATTGGCGGCGGTACTCCGAGAGGGGCCGGAGGAACTGGTTGTGGAGCACCTCGTCGCGGTACTTCTCCGGATCGAACATCCACAGTACCCCGTCGACCTTGGGGAGCAGCTCTTCGACCGTTCGCCGGTGCCACTCCGCGATCGAATCCATGTCGGGCAGGTCGACGAGGGCGACGCCACGGAGGATGGTCTGGGGGATCCGCTGCCACACCTCGAGCTCGTCGATGAGGAGAAGCAGCCCGGGCTCGGCGTCTTCGGGGATCCATGCGAGCGGCTCGTCGGTGTGGGGACGGAAGTGCGACACCGATGCGATCGGCTCGCCGGCGACGGCGTTGACGAGGCTGGACTTGCCGCTGCCGGTGCCGCCCGCGATGGCGATGACGAGGGATTCCCCGATGAAGCCCCTGCGGTTGCGCAGGGAGGCGGCGCGAGCGGCGAGCTCGGCGATGGCCTCCGGAACCACGACGGAGCCGGCGCGACCGACGGCGAGGTCGACGGCGTCGACGAGCTCGACGACGTCACGCATCGGCGACCAGCTCGATGTCGTCGGCAGCGCCGTCCCGCAGATCGATCTCGACGCCGGCGGTGTCGGCGACACGAAGCGCCGTCGGTACCGCGGCGAGGGCCAGTGCTCTCACCCGCTCCGCCGCCGCTGCGATCGCATCCGGCAGCTCCGGGCTCGGCGGCATCGCCAGGTGCCGCTCGAACCGCTCGCCGTCGGCTCGCAACTGTTCTCCGAGCGCCTGGGCGATGCCGTCGCGGAGCTCTGCCGCCAAGGCGGCGAGGTCGTCTCCGAACCGCCTCTGCGCACCCCGGGTCTCACGACGATGCGGGTCGAGGGCAGCCCGCCAGGCGTCGTCGAAACCGCGACGCATCGCCGCCCGTCTCCAGATCCCTCCTCGAAGCTGGGCCTCGACGAGTTCGAGTGCCTGACGCTCGAAGGCCTCGAGGGCGGCGACGACCGCGGACCCCGTCGTTTCGCCGTGCCGCCACAGGCCCTCGCCTTCGCGTTCGAGGAAGACGGCTCCGGCCTGATCCTCGGCCCAATAGTCGGCGACGCGCTGGGCGGCGACACCGGCGCGCCTCGTGGTGACGGCGGCTAGGTCGGCGACGGCTTGGGACCACACGATCCGGTCGGCGACGCCGGCCATCACCCCCGACGCGAGGTCCTCGAGCAGCCGGTCGATCTCGTCCTCGTACACGAGGGCCGCGGTCTCGGTGAGGGTGGCGATGCTCTTGGCCTCCGCGGCGAACGCGTCGACGAGCGCCTCGGCCCGGTCGGCCAAGGAAACCGTGGTGGTGAAGGCGGTCTGGGTCATGAGGGCGTTGCGGAACTCCTCGTCGGCGAGCTCACCGAGTTCCTTGCGTAGCGCCCCGACGGCCGCAGGTTCGAGCCCGCCGTGCCATTGGGAGACGTCGCCCTCGGCGACACCGAAGATGTAGGCGGGATCCGGCTCGAGGAGGAGGCCGCGGGCATGGAGCCTGGCGGCGAGATCGTCGAGCAGGCTCGCCGCGATGCGGTCGTCGGAGGGGAGCCGGTTGAGCACGAACAGCGTCGGCACCCCCCGGGTCCTCGCGTCGCGCACGAACTCCCAGCCCACGGCGTCGGCGTAGCGTGCCGGGCTCGTGACGAACACGCAGATGTCGGACAGGGCGAGCACGTCCCGCGTCGTCAACGCCCCATGCCGGCCTGCGTAATCGACCGGCGGGGTGTCGACGATCGTGAGGTGGGTCGTCAGCGGGTCGTCGCCGACGACCAGCTCGATGCCCGGCCCCACCCGGTCGCGGACCCGGTTGAGGAACCCTCCCCAGTACGCTCCGGCTCGCTCCCGATTCGCCCAGAGCACCGGTGCCGTCGTCGTGGGGCGAACGGCGCCCACCTCGGCGATGTGGTCTTGCGCCAGCGAGTTCACCAGGGTCGACTTGCCGGTGCCCCCGGGCCCGACGACGGCGGCGACGACCGGGGCATCGAGCGCGTCGAGCCTCCCCAGCAGGTAGTCCTCGATGGTTCCGACGATCTGGCCCCGCTCGCGCTCGAAACCGTCGTGGCCCTCGATCGGCAGCGAGAGACGCACCCCGCGAAGCAGCTCGGCGAGGTCGGTGAGACCTCGACGGATCATGGCGAGCGAGCCTTGATCGACCTCCATGACGGTATTCCAGCACACGGACGGTCACTGGGTTCTGGCCCGGCCGTGCTGGCTGACCCAGCATGGGGCCGTCGCGAACGCTCAGATCCCGTCGAAGAGGTCGGTCTCGGGGTGATCGACGGGCACCCGGGCTCCAAGGAGTTCGAAGTCCTCGTACGGGTAGGCCTCGATGGCGACCTCGAGCGGCACGGTGAACCAGTAGCCGTTGGGGTCGACCTGGGTGGCGTGGGCCCGCAGCGCCTCCCGGCCGCGCTCGAGCATCGTGCCCACCTCGATCGAGGTGATGACCCGACCGTCGTCGGTGGCGTCGCCGATGCGTTCGAGCCGCTCTGTGAAGGGCGAGTCGAGATCCCTCGCCTCCATGGCGGCGTGCAGCGCCCGGATGCGGCGGACGCTGAAGATGGGGGCGTAGAGCTTGGCCACCGCCCACGCAGGCCCGGCGGCGGGGAACCGGTCGGGATCGGCGGCGGCGTCGAACGCGGCCATGGCAAGCTCGTGGACTCGGACGTGATCCGGGTGCCGGTACCTGTTGTTGTCGTCGTAGCCGAGGACGACGTCGGGCTGCTCCTTGCGGATGATGGCAACGATGCGCTCGAGCGCGTCGTTCTCGGCGACGTTCACGAACGCATCGGGGTGGTTGTTGGGCTCGGTGTCGGGCATCCCGGAATCCCGATACCCCAGCATGATGACCTCGTCGTACCCGATGATCGCCGCCGCGGTCATGAGCTCGTCACGGCGGATCTCGGCGAGGCGGCCTCTCACCTCCGGCGTGTCCATTGCCGGGTTGAGGACGTCGCCCACCTCGCCTCCGGTTGCCGTGACGAGCACGCAACGGACGCCGGCGGCGGCATAACGGGCGACGGTTGCGGCCCCTTTGGAGCTCTCGTCGTCGGGATGGGCGTGGATCGCGAGCAGCGTCGGCATGGCCGGGAAGTATCGCAGCCCCCCCGTGCGCTCCGGTCGGCTCAGCCCGCCATCGCCGCCGCCGTCGACCCCTCGGGACACTCGGCGGCAACCGGGCAGTAGGAACACCACGGGCCGGCGATCTGGGCGAGGTGCCCGCCTCCGGCGAGCGCCGATCGGGCTCGCGACACGAGATCGCCGACCAGTTCGGCACAGTCCGTCACCGATGCCACGGTCGGCGCCTCCTCGAGCCGCTCCCCCGTCCCCACCGAGACCGCCTCGACGGTCGACGGCAGTGCACCGCGCTCGAGCGCCCAGCACAGCGCATAGAACGAGAGCTGATGGCGGGCGGCGCCGAGCCCGCCCGTCTTCCAGTCGACGAGGCGCACCGCTCCGTCGTCGTCGAACACCGCGTCCACCGTTCCCCGGAGGGTGACCCCCGGCGCCGGCTCGACATCGAGGGACACCTCCGCGTCGCGGAACCCGTCGACGGGGAACCGTTTGAACCGTCCGTACAGCTCGGCTGCCTCCTCGATGAGCCCGCGCAGGTCGCTGGGGCGGAGACCGAGCCGGCCGACCGTGGCGTTGAGGCCCATGCCGATCTCTTCCCGGCACGCCTGGGGGAAGTCGGTGTCGGCGATCTCACCCGAGGTGAGGTGCCTGGCGAAGACACGGTGGGCGAGACCCCCCCGGAACGAACGTCTCGTATCTGCGGGGTAGCGCCCGCGCAGTCGCGCCACCGCCTGGTCGGGGCACGTGCGATACGTGACGAACGTCGACGCCGAGATGACGAGAGGCTCACCGGGAGCAATGGGGGGAAACGGGATCACGTCTGGATCGTATCGACAGGGCTGCGTTTCACTGGCTTTTTCGCAGACCCGGTACACTTCCGGCGGGCCGGTCAATTCAGCTCCTCATTCGACGCATGCCTCGGAAACTCCGCATCGCTCTCCTCAGCGCGATCCCCGTCGCCGTCGTGCTGCTGCCCGTCTTCGTGTATGCGATCGACAGGGCGGCGAGCAACGGCGAGGTGGCGCGAAACGTCAGCGCGGCCGGGATCGACCTCGGCGGCCTCGGCCGTGCCGATGCGGTCGCCGCGCTCGAGGCCTACGAGGCGTCGCTGGCCGCCAAGCCGGTGGTCTTTGTCGTCGACGACGCTGAGTTCGAAGTCCGCCCCGCGGGGTTCGGGCTCGACATCGACGCAGAGGCGCTCGCCGATGCCGCCCTCGCCCAGCGTCAGCGCGGGTTCTTCTCCGGGTTCTTCGACTGGCTCAACGGGTTCTCCGATGAGATCGTGATCCCCATCCAGGTGGGGTACGACCCCGACCTCTTCGACGACCTGCTCTCCGTGTGGGAACGCAAGGCAATCGACGACCCGGCCTACAACGGATCGGTCGTCGTCGTCGATGGCAGGGCGTTGCCCGACTATCCGAGGTCGGGGCGCGGCATCGAGCGCCAGACCGCTCAGCGCCGCGCCGCCGCCGCCATCCAGACGCTCGAACGCAGACCGGTTCGCATACCGACCCTGATCATCGAGCCGGAGCTCGAACCCGAGGACATCAACACGGCCGTCGAGAAAGCGAACCGCCTCATCGGGTCCCAGGTCACGCTCCGCTCCGAGGACCCGGTGTTCGAGATCGTCTTCACGCCCGAACAGCTCATCTCGGCGTTCTTCTCCGAGGTTCGCACGAACAGCCCTCCGGAGGTCGTCGTCGGCTTTGACCGGGCGGAGGTCGCCCGCCTCGTCGAACCCTTCCGAGCAGAGCTGGAGCAGCCGCCGCGTGATGCCGAGTTCGTGGTCGACGAGCAGGCGGAGACCGTCACACTCCTCCCCGGACGTTCCGAGACCCTCGTCGACGTCGACCTCATCGTCGCGGCGCTGACCGACGTCGCCCTCGGTGAGTCGGGCGAGGGCGATCTCCCTCTTGCGGAAGGCGAGCCCGCCGACTTCACCACCGAGGAGGCGGAAGCGATGATGCCGATGGAGCGAGTGTCGAGGTTCACGACCCGCCACGCCGCCGGCCAGCCCCGGGTGCGCAACATCCACACCATCGCCGACGCGGTCGACGGTGCCATCGTCTGGCCCGGCGAGGAGTTCTCCCTCAACGAGCATGTCGGCCCGCGGACACGGGACAAGGGGTACGTCGCCGCCCCCATGATCAGCGGCGGCGAGCTCGTCGACAGCGTCGGAGGCGGCGTGTCGCAGTTCGCCACGACGTTCTACAACGCCGTGTTCTACGGGTGCTACGAGGACGTCGAGCACAAACCTCATTCCTTCTACATCTCCCGGTACCCCGAGGTGAACGAGGCCACGGTCTCCTGGCCCGAGCCGAACCTCGTGTTCCGCAACGACTCGGACGCGCTGATCATCATCAAGACGTCGTACACGTCGTCGAGCATCAGCGTCTCGTTCTACGGCAACAACGGCGGGAAGCACTGCGACCGCAGGCTCGGCAATCGCTCGGCCTTCACCTCGCCGAAGGACGTCTTCGAGCCCAATGCCGCGCTCGACCCCGGTGAGCAGCGGGTCATCCAGGGCGGCATCAGCGGGTTCACCAACAGCGTCGTGCGGGTCATGACCCACCGCGACGGCACCGTCGAGGAGCAGGAGTGGACGTGGCGCTACGTGCCGCTCAACCGCATCGTCGAGGTCCACCCGTGCATGATCGAAGGCGCCGAGGAGGAGTGCCCGCTCCTCGTGCCGTCGGTGATCGGCCAGACCCAGGGGGCCGCGACAGGATCGCTCGAAGCCGCGGGCTTCATCGTGAGCATCGGCACGCCCGTTCCCGTCACCGACGAGGCACAGAACGGGCTCGTGGTCGCCCAGAGCGTCGCCGGCGGCGAGTACCTCGCCCAGGGCAGCACGATCACGATCCAGGTCGGGGTCTTCGCCGGCTCACCCGACGACTGATTCAACCCCCCGCCGCCGCCTCTCCGGCTCCGGGCGCGTCCGCGTCGTAGTGGAGGAAGAACTCGGAGACGGTCCCGGACAGCGCCGACATCGCGGCGTCGTCCCAGCCGGTGCTCCGGCGCACCACGACACCGTTCGAGCCCACGAAGACGTGGTCGACGTCGTCATCGGCGGCGAAGATGCTCGACGCCAGCCGTCCCGGGAACCGGCCGTCGTCGGCGGCCGCGGCCGCCGAGTCGTACCCCGCACCTCCCTGGCCGGTGATGCTGCGGTCGGTGTCGAGCATCACGACGTCGCCGTCGACCACCGTGGTGGTCACTTCGATGAGCTGGCCCATCCGTGCTCCTTGTCTCGACCCGGACCGCGTCGCCGGGTGTGCCGGGCGGCCGATGCTATCGGGCGGGG
>JABAOE010007541.1_pt1 | contig 27956 bp, 25 predicted proteins | sample 7062141 | NCBI WGS metagenome assembly JABAOE01 (sample SAMN14538627, study PRJNA623070) | marine sediment metagenome | biome: marine biome [ENVO:00000428]; feature: marine pelagic biome [ENVO:01000023]; material: deep marine sediment [ENVO:00002113] | place: India: Gulf of Khambhat ...
GACCCCCCTCCTCATCGGGGGCGCCACCACGTCCAGAGCGCACACCGCGGTGAAGATCGACGGCTGCTACGAGGGAGCGACCGTACACGTGCTCGACGCGTCGCGAGCCGTCGGCGTCGTCGGCACCCTGCTCGACGAGGGCAGGCGCCCGGCCTTCCTGGAGGAGCTGGCGGAGGAGTACGAGGGCGCGCGCCGCCGGCAAGCGGCCCGTCGGGAGCGCGGCGCGCTCCTGTCTCTCGCCGAAGCCAGGGAGCGAGCCTACCCCGTCGACTGGAGCGCGTACGCGCCACCCGAGCCTCGGGCGCCCGGCGTGCACCATTTCGAAGACGTGGGCGTGGCACAGCTGCGCCCCCACATCGACTGGACGCCGTTCTTCCAGGCCTGGGAGCTGGCCGGCAAGTATCCCGAGATCCTCGAGGACGAGCTGGTCGGGGCGCAGGCTCGCGCGCTCTTCGACGACGCGCAGGCCATGCTCGACCGTCTCCAGGGGGAGCGCCTCGTGGAGCCCGCAGCCGTCGCGGGCCTCTTTCCGGCCAACGCCGAGGGCGACGACATCATCGTGTACGCCGACGAGCTCAGGGCCGAGCCGCGCGCCGTGATCCACGGCCTGCGGCAGCAGTTCGCGAAGGGCGACAGGGCCGACCTGGCTCTGGCGGACTTCGTCGCACCCGTCGGCTCGGGCAGGAACGACTGGATCGGAGCCTTCGCGGTGACCGCGGGAGTCGGGGCCGAGACGCTTGCGGCCTCGCTGGAGGCCGAGCACGACGACTATCGCGCGATCCTCGTGAAGGCGTTGGCGGATCGGCTCGCCGAGGCGTATGCCGAGCGGCTGCACCTGCTCGTCCGGACCGAGCTGTGGGGGTACGCGCCCGACGAATCGCTGGACAACGACGCCCTCATCGCCGAGGCGTACGTCGGCATCCGTCCGGCCCCCGGGTACCCCGCCTGCCCCGACCACACCGAGAAGCGCACGCTCTTCGAGCTGCTCGACGCCCCCGCCGTCGGGATCACGCTCACCGAGAGCTGCGCCATGATCCCGGCGGCCAGCGTGAGCGGCCTCTACTTCGCGCATCCGCAAGCGCGCTACTTNNCGAGAAGCGCACGCTCTTCGAGCTGTTGGAGGTGGAGAGCCGGATCGGCGTCTCGCTGACGGAGAGCTTCGCGATGACCCCCGCCGCCTCGGTGAGCGGCTGGTACCTCTCGCACCCGCAGGCCCGCTACTTCGGCATCGGCCGCATCGGCCGCGACCAGGTCGAGAGCTACGCCGCCCGCAAGGGCTGGTCCGTCGAGGAGGCGGAGCGCTGGCTCGCCCCCAACCTCGGCTACGACCGGGAGGGCGCGACGACGTGAGAGAGCTCATCGACGACGGGCGCGTGCACGTCTTCGACGGAGCGATGGGCACGCTGCTGTACAGCCGCGGCGTGTTCGTCAACGTCTGCTACGACGAGCTGAACCTCTCCCGGCCCGAGCTGGTGCGGGGCATCCACGCGGAGTACGTCGAGGCCGGCGCGGAGATCCTCGAGACGAACACCTTCGGCGCGAACCCGGTCAAGCTCTCCTCGTACGGACTCGAGGGGCGCACGGAGGAGATCAACGCCGCCGCGGCCCGGCTGGCGCGGGAGGCTGCCGACGCCGCGGGGGGCTCCGTCCAGGTCTGCGGGGCGGTCGGTCCCCTGGGCGTCCGCATCGAGCCATGGGGTCCCACCAGCCTCGACGAGGCGGCCACCCTCTTCCGGCGTCAGGTGACGGGCCTCCTCGAGGCCGGGGTCGACGGCTTCGTCCTCGAGACCTTCGGGGACCTCAGCGAGATCGAGTGCGCGATCCGCGCCGTCCGCGCCGAGAGCGACCTGCCGATCGTGGCGCAGATGACGGTCGGCCAGGACGCGAAGACCGCGTACGGCACCGACGCCGTGACGCTCGCCGAAGCGCTGACCGCGCTGGGCGCCGACGTCGTCGGGTTGAACTGCTCCGTGGGCCCCGCGGTGATGCTCGACGCGATGGAGGCGATGGCCGAGGGCACCGGGCTCCCCCTGTCCGCGCAGCCGAACGCCGGCCTGCCCCGAACCGTCCGGGACCGCAAGATCTACCTCGCGAGCCCGGAGTACATGGCCCAGTACGCCCGCCGCATGATCGACGTGGGCGTGCGCTTCGTGGGGGGCTGCTGCGGCACCACGCCGGCGCACATCAGCAAGATGCGCGACGAGGTCAGCGCCCTGCAGCCCCGACACACCTCCGTCCACGTCGTGGAGCGCGCCTCCGAGGAGGGTCCCCCGCCCGCGGCCGCCGTGCCGCTCGAGGCCCGCTCGGCGTGGGGGCGTAAGCTGGCGAGGGGCCTGACCGTGGCCTCGGTCGAGATCATCCCCCCGCACAGTTGGGACGCCAAGGCCGTCATCGAGCCCGCCCGCCGCCTCAAGGTCGCCGGCGTCGACGCCGTGAGCATCGTCGACAGCCCGCGCTCCCGCAGCCGAATGGGAGCCCTCGCCGCCGGTACGATCATCGAGAGGGAGGTGGGGATCGAAGCCATCGTCCACTACACGTGCCGGGACAAGAACATGCTCGGCATGATCTCCGATCTGCTGGGAGCGGCCGCCGCGGGAATCCGCAACGTCCTGGTCGTGACCGGCGATCCACCGACGACGGGGCCCTACCCCGACGCGACCGCGGTCTTCGACATCGACTCGATCGGGCTCACCAACGTCCTGCAGGGAATGAATCGCGGGCTCGACCCCGGGGGCAACTCGATCGGAGCGCCGACCGAGTTCGTGCAGGGCGTGGCCGTCAATCAAGGGGCGGTCGATCGCGACCGCGAGCTGCAGCGCTTCCTGTACAAGGTCGAGGCGGGAGCGGACTTCGCGGTGACCCAACCCGTCTTCGACGTGGACGCGCTCGGTCGCTTTCTCGACGACGCCGGGCCGGCCGAGGTTCCGGTCATCGCGGGGATATGGCCCTTCCTGAGCCTGCGCAACGCGGAGTTCCTGGCGAACGAGATGCCGGGCGTGGCGGTGCCGGGGCCCGTCGTGGAGCGGATGCGCAAGGCGCAGGCGTCGGGTCCGGAAGCCGCCCAGGAGGAGGGGATCCTCATCGCGGTCGAGCAGATCGAGGCGGTCCGCCCGCTCGTGCAGGGGTTCTACCTCAGCGCACCCCATCGCCGAGTCGACGTGGCGTTGCGCGTGCTGCGCGAGAGCGGGGTGAAGAGCACCGCCTGAGGCGAGCGGTCACACGAGCTCGAGGACACGGGCCAGCCGTCGTCGCGTCGAGCGCTCCCCGAGGTTGCTCACGTAGATCTTGTCCGCGCCCAGCGCGCGGAGCTCGCGGATCGAGCGCGCGCAGATCTCCTCGGCGCTCGCCCCGGACGCGAACTCGCGGGTCAGCTCCCGGACCGGCACGGGGAAGAAGCGCGAGAGCGTCTCCAGGGTCCTGGGGTTGGCGCTGCGGTAGAAAAAGACGCCGAAGACGACCGGCACGTCCGTGTCGGACCCGTCCAGGGCGGACAGGAAGCGCTCGACTTCCGGACGCGAGTGGTGCGAGACGACCTGGCTGAGCGCGAACTCCGCCTGGGCGTCCGGGGCCGAGATGAAGCCCACCTGCTCGGCGGCATCGCGGTGCGGGTTGACCCATCCCCCCAGCGCGAGCCCGGGCACCCGCGCCCGGAGGATCTCCCGCAGATCCCTTCCGTGCGGCACGCAGCGGGGAGGCGGCACGGAGACGTCGCCCCCGAGGACGGTGAGAGCCTCGAAGCCGTCGGAGGCGGCCCGCACGGCGAACGTCTCGCAGTACGCCAGCGTGTGCTTGCAGGTGAGGATCGGCACGATCCGTCGCAGATCCACCCGGTCTCCGACGTTCGCGCCCACGTGCGCGAGGTTCTCCTCTTCGGCCGCGCCCACCGCGTTGTCGGTGAGGAAGACGAAGAGCCGGTCGCGGGCCAGGCTCCCGAGCGTGTGATGCAGGTCGATCCATGCGGACATGCTGTCCGCGCCGGCGAGGTCCCTGCGGGGCGGCCGCAGCTCGACCGTTACCAGGGGGCCCGGGGCCCGCAGCGCTTCGAGGAGGAGCGGCATCGGGCTGCCCGGTCAGCGCCGGGAGAGAACGAGCGATTCGACGTCTTCGGCCGACGTCGGCAGCTCCAGCGTCAGGACCTCGCACCCCTCGCGGGTCACCAGAACGTCGTCCTCGATGCGGACGCCGATTCCATCGAAGCGCGTCGGCTCGTCGCCCGTGGCCGCGGCGCTGAAGTACAGCCCCGGCTCGACGGTGAAGACCATGCCCGGCTCGAGGACCCGAGAGGCCCCGTCGCGCGCGTAGTCGCCGGGGTCGTGCACGTCGAGCCCCAGCCAGTGAGACGTCTGGTGTGGGAAATACGCCTTGTGGGCACCGGTGTCGATGGAGTCCTCGAGCGGCCCGCGGAGGACGCCCAGCCCGCTCAGGCCCTCCGCGAGCGCGGACACCGCGGCGTCGTGGACGTCGCCGATCCGGGCACCGGGAGCGACCCGCCCGATCGCAGCGCGCCGAGCAGCCTCCACCACGTCGTACACCGCCCTCTGCAGGTCCGAGAAGCGGCCCGACGCAGGGTAGGTGCGCGTCACGTCCCCATGGTAGAGCCCGTACTCCGCCCCGGCATCGACCAGGACGAGGTCACCTTCGGCGATCGTCGAGTCCTTGCCCACGTAGTGGAGCACACAGGCGTTCGGGCCCGAGCCCACGATCGTCTCGTAGGCGGGGCCGGAGGCCCCGACCCTCCGGAAGGTCGCGTCCACGGTCGCCTCGACCACCCACTCCCCCACCCCGGGCCCGATCGAGGCCGCCGCCGCTTCGTGGCCACGCACGGAGATCTCGGCGGCCCTCCTCATGCGGGCCAGCTCCGCTTCGCCCTTGCGCAGCCTCAGCTCGTCGAGGATCTCTCCCGGATCGGTGATCCCGCGCGGTCCGCGTCCGGCTCTGGCCCCGCGAGCCCGCGCACGGACCAGCGCGTCCAGCACGAGCGTCTCGACCACGTCCCCGCGGCCCAGGCGGAAGTGGATTCGATCCGCTCCGCTCAGCAGGTCCGGGAGGCGAAGGGCGAGCTCGCCGAGCGGATGACAGGCGTCCGGAGCGAAGCGCTCGGAAGCCCCCTCGGGCCCCAGCCGCGCGCCTGCCCAGCGCTCGGCATCGGCGTCGCGCTCCCGCACGAAGAGCTCGAAGCGCGGCTCCGCTCCGCCCACGAGGACCGCGACCGTCCCGGGCTCGGTCGCGCCCGTCAGGTAGTAGAGCTCCCGGTCCGGCGCGTACGGCCGCTCCGTGTCCCGCGACGCATACTGGAGCGGGGCCGCGGGGAGCACCATCGCGCCCCCACCGAGCCCCGCGAGGGCGGTCGCGCGTCGGCGCTCGAAGACGGCGATCGGGATCTCGGGGAGCTCGGGCGTCGTCATGAGGCTCAAGCTAGCGACACGCGGCAGGGGAAGTCACCCCGAACGCGGCCCGCGGCGGCTCCGGTTCCTGCCGACCGGCTCGCCGGGCCGCCCCGAGGCGCCGCGAGCGACGAAGGGATAGTGAGAATCCCGGTGGTCGGGTATCATGGTGACGCCTGGCCCGTGGCAGCCGCGGGCGACCGCGGCGTCGACCGGCGCGGCCCCTTCCCCCCCTCAGCGACACGAGCGCCTCCATGAATCGACCCGACGCACTCCGGCGGCGGATCTCGACGGTGACCGCCGGGACCGCTCTCCTCGTCTCCCTCCTCGCGTGCGGCGCGTCGGACGCCCTCGCGCAGGATCCGCGGCCCGACACGGTCCCCCAGTTCGACTTGGACACGCTCGTCGTATCCGTGCTCGGGGCGCCCGTGAGCTTGGGGCGAGCCGCCTACCCCGTCTCTGTGGTCGGAGAGCGTGACCTCAGGCAGGGCAAGACGGGCATGTTCCTCGAGGAGGCCCTGCGGTCGCTTCCGGGCGTTCAGGTGCAGAACCGCTTCAACTACGCCGTGGGTGAGCGGATCTCGATCCGGGGCTTCGGCTCACGCTCGCCCTTCGGCGTCCGGGGGGTGCAGGTGATCGTGGACGGGATTCCGGCGACGCTGCCCGACGGGCAATCCACCGTCGATCACATCGACATCGGAACGCTCGGCAGGGTCGAGGCGCTCAGGGGACCGGCGTCGGCCCTGTACGGCAACTCCTCCGGTGGCGTCCTCCGCTTCGAGACGGAGATCCCCTCGCAGGCGCGGGTGAGCGAGGAGCTCACGATGGTCGGTGGCAGCGACGGGCTCCTCCGGCTCCAGAGCACGACGACCGGCACGGTGGGCGAGACCGGCTACCTGGTGAGCCTGAACCGTCTGAGCTACGAGGGCTTCCGGAAGGACGGCAGCGGGAACCCGTACGGCGGCGCCGATCGGTTCCACCTCAACACGCGACTCGAGCAGCCGATCGGGGGTGGCGCGCTCGGAATCACGCTCAACCACCTCGATCTCGACGCCGAGAACCCCGGCTCGCTGCGGCTCGATCTCCTGGAGGAGGACCCCACCCAGGTCTTCGCCCCTGCCTATCTGAACAACCGGACCGGCAAGGAGGTGCAGCAGAGCCAGCTCGGCGTGCGGTGGCTGGGCCCCGTGGGCGACCTCGAGGGCGAGGCGGTGGTCTACGGGGTCGTGCGGGACTTCCTCAACCCGCTCCCCGGCGACGTCGTCGACGTGGACCGGAGGGCCGGCGGAGTGCGGCTGTCGCTCGGCGGCTCCACCACCAGCGGCGACGTCGGCGTCGACCTGCGCGGCGGCGTCGCGCTCGACCTGCAGAACGACGACCGTCGCGAGTACGGCAACGACGGGGGGCAGCCCGAGGACCTCCGGCAGAACCAGACCGAAACCGTACGCAGCGTAGGCGTGTTCCTGCAGGGCTCCGTCGGCCTCAGCGAGCGCGTCGACGCCGTCGGCGGGCTGCGCTACGACCGCCACCGCTTCGAGGTGGACGACCTCTTTCCGGTGTCGGCGGGCAACGCCGACGACTCCGGTGCGCGGACCATGGACGCCTTCAGCCCCACCGTCGGCGTGCACGTGGCGGCCACGCCGGAGATCGGGCTCTTCGCGAACTTCTCGACGTCCTTCCAGACGCCGACGACGGTGGAGCTCGGCAACCGGGAGAGCGGCGCCGGCGGATTCAACCCCGACCTGGATCCCCAGACGGGCAGGAGCTTCGAGGTGGGGGCTCGCGGAACGGTCCAGGGCCGGTTCGCCTACGAGCTCGCCCTCTTCCGGACCAGCCTGCAGAACGAGCTGATCCCGTTCGAGAACGCCGACGAGCTGACGTACTTCCGCAACGCGGGGTCCTCGATCCGCAAGGGCGCCGAGGCGGTCGTGTCGGCGCGCTTCAGCGACGTCCTCTCCGGTCAGGCCTCGTACTCCTATACCGACGCGGAGTTCGAGGACTACGTCCTCAATCCCGGCCAGGTCGATGAGGCCGACTTCTCCGGCAACAAGGTGCCGGGTCTGTCTCCGACCCAGCTCCGGGCCAGCCTCCGTGCGAGCGCCTCGGACTGGTACGTGGAGGCCGGCGCGGAATACTCGGACGAGGTACCCGTCAACGACGCCAACGACCAAGCCTTCGCCGACGCGTACACGCTGCTGGGCATCCGGGTCGGCGCGAGCGCCCTCCCCCTGGGGGGCATCCAGATCTCTCCCTTCGCCGGCATCCAGAACCTGACCGACGAGACGTACGTGTCGTCCGTGGCGGTGAACGCCTTCGGGCGCCGCTTCTACGAGCCCGGTCCCGGGCGGACCTTCTACGTCGGCGGCACCGTCTCGGTATCCCGCTGACGGCACGGGGGTGGGCGATCGGTGACGCCCACTCCCGGGCCACCGTCACCGAGCGGCGCCTCCACAGCCCCGGGGGGTCTGGACGAGCGCCAGCGCGTTCACGACCGGTCGCTCGCCGGTCAGGTCCGATGGCCGGTTGACGGTGCGTCCGCGGATCACCATGACCGAAGAGCCGCCGCCGTCGAGGTTGAGGGCCTCGGTCGCCCCCAGCGCCTCGAAGAGCTCCGCGAGCTCGGGGAGGGTCATGCCGTCGGAGTGCGGGGCCTGACGCCCGTCCACCACCGCGAACCACGCCCAACCGCGCTCGGGGTCGTAGCCGACCGCCGTGCGGGGATGGCGGGCGGAGGCGAAGGAGGGACGCTCCGACACCTCCAGATCGCCCACCCGCGCGCCCGCGTCGAGAAGCTCGGGGAACCCGCCGACCGCCTCGGTGAGGCCGTCGCCTTCCTGCATCGAGACGAACCAGCCCACCCATATCGAGTCCGCCGAGACGTGGGTCGTGCCGATCCAAGGCCCCGAGCCCGTCTTCCACGAGATCGTCGGCCGGGCTGTCGCCGCCGTCACCCGTCCCCCGCTCAGCTCGGTGCCGACCGTGAGCCCCTCCGGGGTGAAGAAGTCCGCGTTCACCGCCATCAGCACCCGTTCGTCGGACCGCGCCACCATCGACGAGACGCGCTCCCGCCCCGCGGCGCCCTCCTCCCGGGCCACGGCGCGCAGCACGTCGAGCCCGAGGTCGCACCGCCGACGCAGGTCCGCCTGAACGAGATGAAGCCCCCAGGGGCCCCGACCCGACCAGAGGTAGCGATACACGACGTCGGGGTCCAGCCGAAGCGTGCGGACGGTGTCGGGACGCAGGAGCGTGAGCGCGTCCTCCGGCAGCGCGTCGGGGATGCCTCTCGGCGCGTCCGGCACGGCACAGGCGCCGAGCACCGCGGCCACCGCCGCCACCGCGGAGCCGCGCAGGAATCCGTGGACCGTGAAGTGCGCCGGGCCTATACTCCGGCTCGGCCTCACCGCGCATCGCGTCGCCCCTCTCGTCCCAAGCTTCCCGGAGCGCCCTTGAACCGCACGCGCGCAGCCGTCGGGCTCACGCTGCTCGGCCTCGCTTCCGCCGCCGCTGCCGCGGCGCAAGGCCCCGACGCGGGCCGCGGGACCCGCGTCGGGATCGCGTTCGGGGGCATCAGCACCGTGGGATTCACGATCGAGCACCTCGAGGACACCCGCGGCTTCGAGGTCACGGTCGGAACGTGGTCGTTCCGCGACCTGAGCGTGTCCGGGGTCGTCAAGCACTACTTCGGGGCCGGCGCCGCCAAGCCCTTCGTGGGCGCCGGCCTTTGGGCGGTCGCGGCGAAGCCGTCCGGAGAGCGGTCCGGCCTCGCGCTCGTCCTGCGGGCACCGGTGGGCGTGGACTGGACGTGGGACGAGGGAGAGAACGCTCTCGGCTTCTCCCTCAGCGCCAACCTCGGGCTCGCGATCCGCCGCAGCGACCCGGAGGACGACCTGCCGATGAACCGGCGGCTCGTCCCCCTCCCGGGTGTCTACTACCGGCTCACGCGGTAGCGGGAGGACGCGGGCTACCATTCCGTGGGCTCGTCCCAGCTCTCGGACCAGAACCGCCCTTCCTCGTCGTCGATCTCCGCCTGGTCGAGGGGCTCGTCGTCGTCGAGGATCAGCGGCAGCCCCTCGGGGTCGCGCTCTTCGACGGTCAACCGTCCGGTCTGCAGGATGCGCTCCACCGCGTCGTCGTCCACGACCGGTACCGTCCACGCGAGCGCCTCCTTCCGGCGCACCCGCAGGGTCACGCCGGCGGCCAGCACGAGGCACGCGAGCCCCGCCCAGAACGCGATCCAGAAGAGCGTCAGCATCAGTCCAGAGGTTTCATCCCGACGTACTTGAGGCCGCTGCCCGTGTTGAACAGAACCACTTCGTCGTCCGCATCGATCAGCCCCCGCTCCATGAGCATCGGCACGGCCGCCGCCGTAGCTCCCCCCTCCGGGGCCGCGAAGATGCCCGTATCGGCTCCGATGCGCGCCACCCACTCGGCCATCTCGTGGTCCGCCACGGCCACGGCGCCGCCACCGGACTCCCTCAACGCCCGCAGGATGAGAAAGTCCCCCACGGCACCCGGTACCCGCAAGCCCGAAGCGTACGTCGCCGCCCCCTCCCATGCGCGGGCGTGCTCCTGACCGGCTTCCCACGCCCGCACCATCGGAGCGCACCCGGCAGCCTGGACGGTGAACATCTTGGGTCGCTCCGGCCCGATCCAGCCGAGCCGCTCCATCTCGTCGAAGGCCTTCCACATGCCGATCAGGCCGGTGCCGCCGCCGGTGGGGTAGACGATGACGTCGGGAATGCCTTGTCCAAACNNCCAGCTCGTAGCCCATGGTCTTCTTGCCTTCGACCCGATAGGGCTCCTTGAGGGTCGACAGGTCGAACCAGCCCCGCTCCTCGACCCCCCTGCGCACGACCGTGCCGCAGTCGCTGATCAGCCCGTCCAGGAGCTGGAGGTCGGCGCCCAGCGCCGCGATCTCCTCGAGGATCGGGGCCGGGGTGTCCGACGGGACGACGACGTGGACCGGAAGCCCGGCCGCGGCTCCGTACGCCGCGGCCGCGCTTCCCGCGTTTCCGGCGGACGGAAGCGCGAGCTCCCGGGCGCCCAGCTCCAGCGCCCGCGACACGGCGAGGCAGAGCCCCCGGGCCTTGAAGCTTCCGGTCGGATTCTGCCCCTCGTCCTTGATGAGCACGCGGCGCACGCCCAGGCGCGCAGCGGTCCGTGGCGCGTCGAGCAGGGGCGTCCAACCCTCGCCCAGCGAGATCCTCGCGGCGGGGTCGCGCACGGGCAGGACCTCGGCGTACCTCCACAGGTCCGCCCCCCGCGCAGCGACCGCCGCCCGGGTGAGGCGCGAGCGGGCACGGTCCAGGTCGTAGCGCGCGAAGAGCGGCTTGCCGTGCGGCGAGAGGCCGACGAGCCGCTCGCTCTCGATGGCTTCGCCGGTGCCCGTGCACTCGAGGTGCGTGGCGCCGGGCATCGCTTCGTGTTCGGTCATGGGGCCTCGAAGGAGGTGTTGGGGCGGGGTCGGGGAGCGTGGGATTCCCGGGAGGCGCTCCCCTCGGGTGGCGGCCCGGCGCGCAACAGCCGGACGCCGATCCCGAGCACCGTCGCCGCGATCGGCACGAGCCACAGCGGCGGCGGCGCGTCCGGGTCGGCGAACAGGTCGCTTGACGCCGGCGCCGAGGCGAGGACGACGATCGCTCCGTTGTTGAGGAGGTGCATGAGCACGCCGACCCACAATGACCCGGCGCGCCACACCGCCCAGGCGATGACGATACCCAAGGACGCGGTGGGGAGGAACCGGATCGCCGTCTCGAACGACAGGTGGAAGACACCGAAGACCGCGCCGTTGAGGACAACGAGACGCGCGGGACCCAGGCGCCTCGTACCGGAGAGGAGCACGCCCCGGAACACGATCTCCTCGCAGACGGCGGGGCTGACCGCCAAGAGGACGAGAAGCCATATCAGGCGGCCCCGGCTTTCCGCCGTCACGAGCTCCCGAAGCCCCTCGACCACGTCCCCGGGAACCGGGAGGACGAAGCTCTGCAGCCNNGACGAGGGGTACGGCGCCGGCGATCAGCGCCACCGAGCCCGCGACGGCGGAGGCGGAGGGGCGGCGCAGGGAAAGCGTCCGCGCCGCGTCGAAGCGCCCGAGCCCTACGAACGCCACCGCCGGCACGAACAGAAAGAGCCACTGGGCGGCCAGGAGGCCGCGCTCCCCGTAGCGGAGCTGGAGCGGGACCCCTCCGAGCAGGAAGAGCGCGGCGACCAGCGCCACGAAGCCCACCACGATACCGGGATCGGGAACGCCGTCCGTCCCCGACGCTCCGAGGCCCTCCGGCGGACCGCCTCCCCCTGCCCGGCGTCGTGGCCCGCCCTGCTCGAGGCCAGAAGGTTCGGCGGCGCTTCCGAAGCGGATCATTGGCGCGGCGTGGGCCGGAGGGCGAGGAGCGGCCCGGGTCCGTCGCGCGGACCCGGACGAAGCATCCCGTGTGGGCACGGGCTGCGGGCCCGGGAGCGTACCACGACCCCGCTCCCGTGGCCAGGTCGCCGCACCCGGCCGGCTCGTCGCGCCGGGCCCCCGCGGCTACACTTGGAGAGGCAACCCCCCAGCGGGCGGGCCGCGTCGAAGGAAGCACATGGGGACATCCTCGATGGGAACGTCGGAAGGCCAGCTCATTCGGCTGGCCGCGGAGGGTGACGCGAGGGCGATCCGGACGTTGTACGACCGGTACGCGCCACGGGTCTATGCCGTCGTGCGCAGGATCGCGGGGGATGACGATTCGGCGCAGGACTGCGCGCAGGAGGCTTGGATCCGGGCGATCCGGGCCCTGCCGACCTTCCGCGGCGACGCCCGGTTCTCGACCTGGCTGCACCGGATCGCGGTCAACGCGGCGCTGCAGGCGCTGCGCAAGTCCGAGACCCGTCGCAAGAGGGAAGCCCCTGTTCCCGACGAGGTTCCGGTCGCCCCCGCGCAGGTCGACTCGCTCCTGCAGAGGCGGCTCGAGCGGGCGCTCGACGGACTCCCGGAGGGGATGCGGCGCGTCCTCATCCTCCACGACGTGGAGGGCTATACGCACGAGGAGATCGGCGACGTGCTCGGCGTGAGCGCCGGGACGTCGAAGTCACAGCTGTTCAAGGCTCGGGCCAAGATGCGTGCGATGCTGGTCGGGTTGCACGGGTCGGCTCGAGAACACGGAGTGGAAGCATGGAGCATCTGAGCACGGAGTCCCTGGCCCGGCTCGTCGACGAGGCGCCCACGCCCGAGGAGGCTGCGCACCTCGCCGGGTGCCCGAGCTGCAGGCACGAGCGCGAGGCGCTCGCGGAGCAGACCGAGGCGCTGGGCGGACTTCCCGAGATCCTGCCGCCCAAGGGGGACTGGCAGGTCATCGAGGCGCGGTTGCGGTCGGAGGGGCTCGTCCAAAGCCCCGGCCTCTTCCGGACGCTCGGACTGGCCCGAACGCCCTCCTGGATGCGGGCAGCCGCAGCGATCCTCCTCTTCCTCGGCGGGGCCGGCGTGGGCTCGACGCTGACCGGTGACCCGGGCGCCGGACCGTTGGGTCCGGCGTTGGTCGAGGCCTCGACCGTCGAGGAGGCGGCCTTCGCGATGCGGGTGGCCGAGGAAAGCTACGTGTCGACCGTCGCGCGCTATCGGGAGCTCCTGGCGCGCGACGGTGAGGACGACATGCTCGAGGGAGACCCGTACGGCAGGTACGCGGCCCTCGAGCATCTGGTCAGCGTCAGCCAGGCCGCGGTACGGCAGGCGCCGGCCGACCCGTTCCTGAACGGAATCCTCACGTCGGCGCTCGCCGAGCGGGACGCCATGGCACGGCTCGTCTCGGCCGGGGGGGACAACTGGTTCTGACATGAGCACAGCCACTCGAGTCGTCCTCGCCGCCCTCACGCTCGGGCTTCTGGCGCTGCCAGCCCAGGGCCAGGAGCGCGCACCCGGTTGGATCGGGATCTCCTTCGAGATCACCAACGACCGGACGGGGGCCGATGTCCTGATCGCCGACGTCGTCGTGGGGAGCCCGGCCCAGGAAGCGGGCCTGCGCGCCGGTGACCGGCTGCTCGCGGTCAACGAGCTGGACCGCCCCTCGGAGATGCGCGAGCTCTCGCAGCGCCTCCGCATCCGGGAGGGCGACCTCGTCCGCCTGATCATCGAGCGTGGAGGAGAGCGCCGAGAGGTGCGCCTGCGGGCCGCCGAGCGGCCGGCGGGTCTCACCCCCTCGCGCCGGGTCGAGCTGACCTTGCAGCCCGACTCGATGGTCGAGACGATGGTGCGCGCCATGGATTCCCTGCGAGTCCGGTTGGAGGGGGTGGGCCGGAGGGTCGGCGTCGGCACCGCGCCACGGGTACCCGTCGACCGCACCGGGGTCACCGTCGTGACCCCGCCGGGTGCAGCGAGCGTTCGCGCGCCCTTCGAGTTCTTCCTCTTCCGGGGTGTCGAGCATGATTCGCTGCGCCAGGAGATGGAGGAGCTCAACGAGGTGATGGCCGACCTGCAGCGACGCATCGAGCGGCGGGATCGGCAGCTCGCGCGCTCCTCGAGGCCACCGCAGCCGCGCGGTTCGGCGGGCGACGCCGAGCTGACGAGACTCCGTGTCGAGATGGAAGGGGCGGCTCGTCGATCGTCGGCGCTTCGCGCGGCGATGGCCGAGGCGGCGCGCGAAACCGCCGGCGTCGCATACGGCCTGCCGGCGACGGACCCCGACGCCCCCCCCGGCGGCGCGCCCGGGGTCGAGCAGTTCCGCCCGCTCACGCCGTACCTGTTGGGCCGGAACCGGGTCGCCGGCGCCGAGGTGATCGACCTGCGGCCCGAGCTGGCGGCCTACTTCGACGGGGTGGAGGGCGGCGTGCTCGTGGTGGACGTGGCTCCGCGAACGCCCGCCGCCATCTCCGGGATCGTGCCGGGCGACGTGATCACGAGGATGGACCAGGTCGCGGTCCGCTCGGTCGAGGACCTCCGCTTCGGCATCTCGCAGGCGCGTGACACGCTCCCGCTCACCCTCGTGCGGCGAGGCTCGAGCCTCCAGGTCCTCCTGCGGCGCTGACCCCGCGACGGCCGGCGCCGGGCCCGCGGTTCGGCGTCACTCGTAGCGGAGCGCGTCGATCGGGTCGAGGATCGCGGCGCGCCGGGCCGGCCAGAGCCCGAAGAAGAGGCCGACCGCCGCCGAGAAGCCGATGGCGGCGACGACCGCTTGCGGCGCCACCGCCGTATCCCAGGAGGCCAGGCGCGTCATCAGCGCCGCGGCCCCGTATCCGGCGCCGACGCCGAGCACGCCTCCCAGCACGCACAGGAAGAGGGCCTCGACCAGGAACTGCGTCATGATCGCCCTGCGCGTCGCGCCGAGCGCCTTGCGCACCCCGATCTCGCGGGTCCGCTCGGTCACCGACACCAGCATGATGTTCATGATGCCGATGCCCCCCACGAGCAGGCTCACCCCGGCGATCCCGGCCAGGAGGAGCGTGAACGTCTGATTCGTCTCGTTGAAGGTCTCGAGCAGATCGGCCGAGTTCCTGATGTTGAAATCCGCGTCCTCGCCCGGGCGGATCCTGTGCTCGCGCCGGATGACGCGGTCGATCTCCGCGTACGCCAGGTCGAGCTCCTCGGGCGTCTCCGTCGCGGCGTAGATGGTGCTGAGCCGGTCACGGCCCCCCATGACCCGGTACTGCGCCGTCGACTGGGGGATGAAGATCTGGTCGTCGGGCCGGATCCACGCCGCGTCCCCCTTCTCCTCGAGGACCCCGATGACCTCGAAGGGGATCCCCCGGATCTGGATCGTCTCGCCCAGCAGATACTCGGGAGGCGTGCCACCCAGGTTCTCGGGCATGTTGTAGCCGAGCACGGCCACGCGGCGTCGGCCCTGGAGCTCGCCCTGGTTGAAGAACCGCCCGGCCTGCAGCTCGTGATCGTAGATCTCGAAGTACTCCGGCCACACCCCCATGATCTGCGTGTTGGAGTTCCACCTACTGAAGGACACCTGCATGCGGGACTGCTGCTCCGGCGAAACCCTGAGAAGCCCGCCGGACTCGTTGCGCAGGGCGATGGCGTCGTCGACCGACATCTGCGCGTCTCCGCGCGAGACGCCGCCCCACATCTGCTGGCCCGGACGGATCGTGAGCACGGTCGTACCCATGCGGTTGATCTCGGCCTCGACCCGCTGCTGCGCACCCTCGCCCAGGGCGACCATCGTGATCACGGCGGCGATGCCGATCACGATCCCGAGCGTCGTGAGCACCGACCGCAGGACGTTCGCCCGCACGGCGCTCATCGCGACCATGACGATCTCGAAGAGGAGCACTGCTCTACCCCCTAGAAGCCGCGGCCGCGGCCGGGTCCGCCGCCACCGCCGAAGGGGCTTCCGCCCCCGCGGCTGCGCATGCGGTCGAGGAACTCCTGCTGCTGCGCCTGGAGCTGCGCCGGACCCACGATCACCAGCACCTCACCGGGCTCGAGACCGCTGACGACCTGGGTGTTGTCCCAGTCGCCGAGTCCGAGCTGGACCAGTCGCGGCTCGGGCACGCTGTCGGCACCCATCACGAACACGGCAGCCGGCCGGGTCTCGCGAGGCGGTCCGGCACCCCCGTCCCCCTCGAGCCCGCGTCGGCCGCCCCCCCCCTGCCGGAATCCACCGCCTCGGAAGCCACCTCCCTCCGCGGCCAGCGCCTGCATCACGGCGCGCATGGAGTCCTGCGTGATCTCTCCGGCCTGGAGCCGCTCTCGAAGTGCCTCCACGCGTGCCCGCGCGTCAGCGGGGCCCTCGCTTCCGGGGTCCCCGGGTGCCGGCTCCTGCTCCCCCGCGGCAGCGTCCGGCACCTGCTCACCGGACGGCCCCGGCCCTCGGGAGCCCTGAGGGCCCGAGCCGGAAGCCCGTCCGCCCGCGGCACCCGGTCGTGCCCCGCCGAAGCCGCCCCGCCCCGCCCTCATGAACGCCGCGAGGTCGAGGCGCTCGACGTCCAGGCCCAGGGCCATGGCCGCCGGTCCGACGTCGGTCGTCTGCACGATGGCGTTGTTGGGGACGAGGACCACGTCGAAGGCTTCGTCGATGAAGACCTCGACCTCCGCGTTCATCCCCGGCTTGAGCAGCCCGGAGCGGTTGTCCAGCGACACGATCACCGGAAACATCGTCACGTTCTGCTCGACCTGCGCCTGGGGCTCGATCTTCTCGACGGAGCCGGTGAAGGTGCGATCCGGGAACGCCTCGACCCGCACCGCCACCTCCAGGCCGGACGAGAGGTCGCCCATGTCCGTCTCGTCGACCAGGGTCCGGACCTGCATGTCACCGAGGTCGGCCATGATGAAGAGCGCCGTTCCCCCCGACACGTTCGACGAGGCGGACTGGATGACCGCACCCTCCTCGACGTTCTTCTGGATGATCGTCCCGTCCATCGGCGCGCGGATGTTGACGTCCGCGAGCTGCAGCTCGGCGAGCTCGAAATCGGTGCGCGCGCGCACGAGGGACGCCTGAGCGTTCGCGAAGTCGAGCGTCGCGCTCTCGTACTCCTGCTGGGTGATCACCTGCGCCTCGAAGAGCTGGCGCGAGCGCTCGAGCTGCGCTTGCGAGATCTCCATGCGGGCGCGCGCCACCTCGAGGTCGGCCTCGGTCTGGTCGTAGCGGTTGCGCACGTCTCGGGGGTCGATCTCGGCGAGGAGCGTCCCGCGCTCGACCTGATCGCCCACGTCGACGTGCAGCCGCAGGACCTCACCGGACGCCTTGGACTTGACCTCCACCTCCCGCACGGGCTCCACGGTGCCGGTCGCCTCCGCGCGGATGAGGAGGTTGCCGCGCGTCGCTTCGGCGGTCAGGAGCCTGGGGCCCCCGTCTTCGGCGGCTTCGCCGGTCTGGCACGCCGCGATCGCGACCACCGCCAGCCCGAGAAGGGCAGCCCGCCGCATCTCGATCGTCATCCCTGCATCTCCCTAGGCCAAAGTCCCTGCACGTTCCGTGAAGAAGTCACGCTCGATGAGCCCGTCCATCAGGTGCACCTGCCGTCGGGCGCGCTCGGCGATGTCGTGCTCGTGCGTCACCAAGACGATCGTCTGCCCCTCTTCGTTAAGCTCCGAGAGCTGGCTCATGACCTCTCCGCTGGTCACGGAATCGAGGTTGCCGGTCGGCTCGTCGGCCAGCAGGAGGGCCGGGTCGTTGACCAGCGCCCGCGCGATCGCCACCCGCTGGCGCTGCCCGCCCGACATCTCCGGAGGGCGATGGTCCATCCGGTCGGCGAGCCCGACCAGCTCGAGCTTGTCCGCGGCCCGGCGCCTCCGCTCCTTGCTCCCGATGCCCGCGTAGATCAGCGGCAGCTCCACGTTGTGCAGCGCGGTCGCCCGGGGCAGCAGGTTGAAGGTCTGGAAGACGAAGCCGATCTCGCGGTTGCGGACGCGCGCGAGCTCGTCGTCGGAGAGCCTGCTCACGAGCTGCCCGTTCAGCCAGTAGCTGCCGTCCGTCGGCGTGTCCAGGCAGCCGATCATGTTCATGAAGGTGGACTTGCCGCTGCCCGAGGGACCCATGATGGCGACGAACTCCCCCCGACGGATCAGCAGATCGACCCCTCGAACCGCCCGCACGGTCTCCGCGCCCAGCACATAATCCTTGCGCAGTCCCTCGGTCCGTATGATCAGGTCGCCGGTGTGGTCCATGCCGGCCCCCGCCTGCTCGCTCATCACTTCCTCCCCTCGCCGTCGTGGGCACGGATCCGTTCACCCTGGCCGCGCCCACCGCGTAGCGGCGTCCCGGCGTTCACGCGCGCAACGGGGCTCGGGTTCCGGGCCCGGCGTCGGGCGCGGGCGAGCGCCCGCGTCCCCCTGTGCACGAGATCTACCGTCGGCCGTCCGAGGCGTCCCGGTCCGCAGCTTCCCGCGCGTCCCGCTCGTCCAGGAGGCGTTGGTATTCCGCCGCCTGCTCGGACGTGAACACGTCCTTGATCGCCTCTCGGGTCTCCAGCAGAATCTCGCGGAACCCCTGCCGATACGTCCGTCTCGTCGCCTTGTCGAGCTCGGTCGTGCGCTCCCGGTGCACGGCGATGATCGAGTCGATCAGCCCCTGCTGCTCCGGCGTGGGATCCAACTGGGCGTACGTCGGCCTCCGTCTCTCCCGCTCGTCGGATCGACGCGACGACTCCCCGGCAACCGAGTCCGCCGTCTCGGCTCCCAGGCTCCCGTCCGCCGCGAAGCCGATGAGGACTCCGGCAGCGAACACCGCGGCGATCACGGCCGCCGAAAGAAGGCGGGTCTTCGAGCCGCGCTCCATCAGAAGATCTCCGAGGCGAAGGCCACGACCCCTTCCGTTCCACTCGGCGCGAGCAGGACGGGGACCGTCTCACCGGGAATGTCGGATACGAGCATCTCCTCGAGGCCGATCGGCTGGACCGCCGGAGCCGGGGCCGAGCGCATCAGGAGCATCCCGGCCACGGCCGCCGCGAGCATCGCCGTCGGCACGAGGGTGCGCGCCCACGAGCTCATCACCTCTCCCACCGTGAGTTGAGCCACCAGCCTGCGCCGGGCCAGCTCGCGCGCGGCCTGCGACATGATCAGGCTGCGGAGGCGAAGCCAGTAGTTGGGGTCGACGGTGGCCGGGTCGAGCGCATCCAGGGCCTCGGCGAGCTCCATGTCCCTGCCCAGACCGTCAGGTTGACCGCCGTGCCTTCTCAGCCAGTTGCTCATTGCGCTTTCCTCATCGTCTCCAGCACGCCCGGAGTGTTCCGCAGCGAGCTCCGGAGAGCCTTCCTCGCGAAGTGGAGATGCGACCGGACGGTTCCGGACGGCAGATCCAGTCGTTCTGCGATCTCTCTGTGCTTCCAGCCCTCCCAGTCGTGCAGGAGGACGATCTCTCTCTGTACTTCGGGGAGCTCCGCCAGGGCTGCCTGGAGAAGGCTCCTCAGCTCCGATGCTTCCGTCGTGCGGTCGGGGGTCGGCGCCCTCGAGCGCGCCCCCACCGGTACCTCGTCCGTCTCTCTCAGGGACTCACGCCGGATCAGGTTCTTGGACCGGTTGCGGACGATGGTCATCAACCAGCCACCGAACTTGTCCGGGCTTCTGCATTCATCGAGCCGCTCCAACGCCACCAGGAAGGACTCCTGGGCCGCGTCCTCCGCGTCCTCGTGCCGGCCCGTGACCGACAGCGCGACCGCATAGGCGGGGCGCTGATAGCGCTCGACGAGCAGTCCGAAGGCGAAATCCTCGCCCTCCCTCGCCCGTCGAACGAGCTCGCCGTCGGTCGGCGTGTCGGACATTTTCAATGACACTGGAGCCCATCACCGTGTTGAGGCCGGCGCCACCTGCCGATCCGGGGCCCCCTGCGGCATCGGGCCTTCGGAATGCACCGAAAGGTAGAATGCCCGGGCTGCGGTCGCATCACCCGCGTGGCACCCACCCCTGTCGATACCGACGCCGGGGTCCCCGAGGTCCGTCCGGCGACCGAGTCCCGCACGGGATCAGCGCCTTCGACGATCGGCGGCGGTCGCGAAGAAGCCCTGGCCGCCCCGGGCCTCCGCGGGCGGACGCGAGCCTCGCTGGGCGGCGACGAGCTGCTCGTGCGACAGGCTCGAAAGCGCCCGGCTCACCACCAGCGACTCCCGCTCGGGCTCGCCCTCCGAGGAGTCCGCCCTCCAGAATCCCAGGAGGAGCAGGGGGGGACCACCGGCGACGTCGCCCCCCCGCCCCAGGACCCTCACGGTCCAGGGCTCTCCACCGACCTCGACGTCCACCTGCGGCACGTCCGGAGGCGGCGCGGCCGGCGCCGGCTCGACATCGAGCAGGGAGCGGACCGGCGTTGGCTTGGCCCGCCCGTCCCGGGACACGCCCCCCCCGGTCCGCGGCTTTCCGCGCCGCTCTCCACGCTTCCCCCGGGCGGAACCCGACCTGCCCCGTCCCCGCCCGCCCCCCTTCGGTCGTTGCCCCGCGTCGGAGCTCTCCACGGGAGTCTGATCCCGGGCCGAGGGAAGCCCGCCGTCGCGGGCCGAGGCCGGGGTGCTGGGCGCGTCCCCCCGTCGGGTCCGGCCGAGCGAGCCGGGCTCGGCGTCGCGATGCTGGGGGTCCGTCATGGGCACGCTGGGGTCTCGGGGTGGGTCGGGCTCGGAGCCCGAGAGGAGCTCCGCCCGCAGGCAGGGCACGTTTAGCGCCGCCACGCGCGCCGGTCAACCGTGGCCCCTCTACGGCCGGCCCACGCCACGACAGAATCGTTGCCGGCAGCTTGGAGAGCCGTCTAATTAGTTCAGGTGGGCAGGCTTCTTGCTCACGGGGAGCCGCCAGCCCTCGAAATCGAGCCCGGGATGACCGACGGAACCTACACGAAGCCGCAGGCGAAGCGTGAGTACACCCAGGTGCTTCGTCTGCTCGAGCAGCTTCTCGGGCAGCTCACGCGCGCCCGAGACGAGCTTCGGGCGCCCGGAACGGACAGCCTGGTCAAGCTCATCCGAGGGCAGACCGGCTGCGCCCCGGACCTCTCCGAGATCAAGGCGTGCGTGGAGGAGACGATTCGCACGCTCAAGCTGTCGCAGTCCGAGATCCAGGCTACGATCACGGACGACAGCGAGGTCTCCTACGAGATCGAGGGCTCGTCGAACATTCCGCCGTACCTCCAGCGCTTCCTGGCGGAGCGGGCCGGACAGCCGGGCTTCTCGCACGAGATCGTGCAGGACGAGGTCCGCGGTTGGATCATCCGCTGGAAGGAGTACACGCACAGGGGAACCGTGCGAGGGTTCGGCCAGATCTGCGAGCGGCCCTACGCCTGGTTGGACGACTGATCGGCTCGGAGCCGTCCGGCGCGCGTCACCGGGCCGTGTCGAGCGCGTCCGGCCCCGACGCCAGCGCGCTCAGCGCATCCTCGCCGTAGAAGGTGCGGATGTACTTGGCCTGCGGGCCCGTCACCCGCCGCACCACCCAGACCAGCTGCACGTAGTTCGGCTCCGCCGGCTCGCACCGCAGCCGCAGCCCCGCCTCCGACGGAAGTCGCCCGCCCTTGCGGTTGTTACACGTCGAGCAGCTGGTGACGACATTCTCCCACGTGTTCTTCCCGCCGCGCGAGAGAGGCTGCACGTGGTCGCGCGTGAGGAACTGGCGTCCCCGGAGCTCGCGGCGGTGTGTTCCGCAGTACTGGCACGTGTAGTCGTCCCGGGCGAAGAGGAACGTGTTGGTGACCTGGCGCCGGAAGCGGTACGGGACGTGTACGTACCGCACCAGCCGAATCACCGCGGGACACGGCACGACGCGGTGCTCCGAGCGGAACAGCCGCTCGGCGTCCTCCTCCAGGAGCTCGGCCTTGCCGTCGAGCACGAGACGCACGGCCCGCCGGGTCGGGACGATCGTGAGGGGCTCGAACGACGCGTTCAGTGCCAGGCAGCCCAAGAATCCTCCACACCAAGGTCACGGCGCCGGTCCCGAAGCTATCCTGAGCACCGGGACCGCTCAATCCCCGGGGGGCGTCAGAGCAGCGCCACGGGATCGCGGTCCAGGGCCAGCCGCGCATCGCCGTGCGGCGTCCTCACCTCGATCGCCAGCCTCTCGGCGATGAGGCCGAGCGCGGAAGGCGACGCCGAGCGCAACAGGAAGTGCCAGCGCCAGCGGCCGTGCAGCTTCTCGATCGGTGCCGGCGCGGGCCCTACCAGATCGATGGACGGCTGCCGCGTCCGTCTCTCGCGATCGATCCACCGGCGAGCCCAGGAGGCCGCCTCCTCCGCCGCCCTCGCCGCCAGCGCCCGGTCCGGACTGCTCGCGACGACGTTGATCAGGCGCACCAGCGGCGGGTAGCGGGGCTGGCGGCGCTCGTCGAGCTCTCGCTGCGCGAACCCTTCGTAGTCGTGCGCGACGGCGGCGCGGATGGCGTAGTGCTCGGGTAGCGAGGTCTGAATCAGGACCTCGCCACCGAGCGAGCTCCTGCCGGCCCGCCCTGCGACCTGGCTCAGGAGCTGGAAGGTCCGCTCGGCCGCGCGGAAGTCGGGCATGTGCATCCCCACGTCCGCGTTGACGACCCCCACCAGCGTGACCCGCGGGAAGTCGAGACCCTTGGCGATCATCTGCGTGCCCAGCAGGATGTCCACCTCGCCCCGCTCGACCCGCTCCAGGATGCGCTGGTGCGCCCACTTCCCGGAGGTCGTGTCCACGTCCATGCGCGCGATGCGGGCCTCGGGAAAGGTCTCCGACGACAAGCGCTCGACCTGCTCGGTGCCCAGCCCCCGGTACGACAGGTCCAGGGAGCCGCAGCGCGGGCAGCGTTCCGGCGCAGGGGCCTCGAAGCGACAGTGGTGACAGAGGAGCCGGCGCGTGACGCGGTGGTACGTCAGGGAGATCGAGCAGTTCTCGCACTGCTCCACCTCGCCGCACTCCCGGCACTGCACGAACGACGAGTACCCCCGCCGGTTCAGCAGGAGGATCACCTGCTCGCGACGCCGCAGACACCGGTCGACCGCGTCCACGAGCTCCTGCGAGAGAGCGCCTCCGCCTCGGCGGCCGGACGCTGGGTCGGCCCGTCGCTTTCGCGCCGCTCGCAGGTCGACCACGCGGACCTGCGGGAGCCGTCCGCCGCCGACGCGCTCCGGAAGCAGCAAGCGCCGGAACTTGCCGCTGCGGGCGTTGTGCCAGCTCTCGAGAGAGGGGGTCGCGCTGCCGAGGACGCAGACGGCTCCGCTCGCCGCCGCGCGCACGACGGCGAGGTCCCGCGCCTGATAGCGAGGCGACTCGGACTGCTTGTAGCTGCCGTCGTGCTCCTCGTCCACGATGATCGCACCGAGCTCCGGCACCGGGGCGAAGAGCGCGGACCGCGCTCCGACCGCGATGCGTCTCTCACCGCGGCGGAGCAGCCGCCACGCGTCGTAGCGCTCTCCGTCCGAGAGACCCGAGTGCAGCACGGCCACGTCGTTCTCGAAGTGCGCGCGAAAGCGCGAGACCGTCTGCGGGGTCAGCGCGATCTCGGGAACCAGCACGATGGCGCCCCGACCCCGCGCCAGAGCCGCCCGGAGGAGCTCGATGTAGACGAGCGTCTTGCCGGAGCCGGTGATCCCCTGCAGCAGGAACGGAGCCGGCGCCGCCTCGTCCAGCGCCGAGACGAGCGCCGCGAGGACGCCGAGCTGGTCCGGCGTCGGGGTCAGCGCGGGCGGATCGTCCGCCGGAGCTCCCGCGAACGGGTCGCGCATCTCCTCCTCGTCGGCGAGCCTCACGAGCCCCTTCTCCTCGAGCCCCCCGATCACGCCGCGGCTGAACCCCTCCCGTCCCGTCAGGTGGGCGAGCTCCATCGCCCCCCCCGCGGCCTCCAGCAGGGCATGCGCCTCTCGCTGCCGGGTGGCCCGGCCGAAGACTTCCTCGCGCTCCGCCAACGTGCCGAGGGTGCGGGTGATGCGGACGATCCGGCGAGTCCTGACCGGAGGGGACGACGGCGGTACGGTCTCGTGGGAAATCACCCCGCGCGCGGCCAGCGCACGCACCTCCGGCCACACCGAGCCCATCCCGAGCGTCCGGCGCATGGTGCGGACCCGCTGCGGCCCTTCCCGGCCGCGGAGCCACCGGACCACCCGATCCTCCCGAGGCCTGAGCCCCCTCGGTGGCGCACCCGAGAGCGTCACGTAGTCGCGGGACACGTCCGAGAGCACGGCCGGCAGGGCAGCGCGCAGGGCCATGCCGAGGGGAGCCACGTAGTAGGAGGCCATCCACGCGCACAGCTCGAGCAGGTCGGACGGCACCGACGGCTCGTCGTCGAGGACGGCGAGCACCGACCTCAGGCCCCGTGGGGGCTCTTCGGTGCCGGGTGCGACCACCCAACCGATCCGCTCCTCGCGGCGGAAGGGGACCAGCACCCGCGTGCCGGCGGGCGGCGCCGGCTCGTCCACTCGGTAGGTGAAGGTTCGGTGGATCGGAAGCGGCAGCGCCACCTCGACCCGAGCGTCCGCTGCGGTCAAGCGTCGAGGAGTCGGAAGATCTCCGCCTGGGGCTCGGAGGGGGTCACCTCCGGGCCGGCTTCGCCCCAGAGCACGTTGACCTCGCTGCGGACGCCGATGTCGTCCGCGACGTAGATGCCGGGCTCCACCGAGAAGGCGACCCCCGGCACGAGCAGGCGGTCGTCCCGGGTCTCGAGGTTGTCGAGGTTGGGGCCGCTCCCGTGCAGGTCGGTATCGATGGAGTGCCCGGTCCGATGCACGAAATGCGGGCCGTAGCCGCGCTCGGTGATGACGCCCCGGGCAACGTCGTCCACCTCGAAGCCCCGCACGTCCTCACCGGCCTCGAAACGCCGCCTGAGAAAATCCAGAGCCGCGTCCCTCGCGTCCCGGACCGCCTCCCAGATCTCCTGGGTGCGGGCGTCCACCGAGTGCGCCATGACTCCCATCCACGTCTGATCGGCGGCGACCGACCCCTCGAAGGCTCCCCACAGGTCGATCAGCAGGAGGTCTCCCGCGCCGATCGTCTCACCGGGCCCGACGGGCGCGTAGTGCGAATCGGCGGCCCGCGGCCCGATGGCGACGATGCACGACGGCTGCTCGACCAGGCCCGCGCCTGTCAGCTCCCGGACGATCCACTCCGAGAGGGCGCCCTCGGTCGTGGGCGATCCCTCCCGAACGGCGGCGGCGGCTCGCTCGAAGGCGCGACGGGCGACGTCGGCCACGATGCCGGCCGCCCGGCGGTGGTCGTCCAACTGGTCGGGCGTGAGCACCGAGTGGAAGCGCGACACCAGGTCCCCCGAGCTCGCGGCTTCCACCCCGAGCTGCAGGAGAAACCCGGCGATGCCGGCAGGCACGTAGTCGAGGGTCGGCACGGCGGCCCCGGGGGACACCTCCATGGCGAGACGCGTATGCCCGTCGACGAGCTCCGCGAGCCGCTCCTCCATCTCACGCCAGCCCGAGTATGTCCGCCGCTCGAAGGGCCAGTGGCGCCACGAGGATGCCTCGATGGCGTGTATGAGCGCGACGGGCTCACCGTCCGCCGGGACGAGCACGAACCCGCGACGGGTCGTCTTTCCCAGGCCGAGCAGGGCGACGGCGATCGGGTTCACGTGGTGGAACTCGTAGAGGAGCCACCCATCGAGGCCCTGCTCGCGCAGCGCCGCCTGCACCCGCCGGACACCGTCCTGCGTACAGAGAAGCGCGTCGCTCACGGAGTCCCCCTCGCCCCTGCGGGCCGCGACGGGCGCGGCGGGGTCCGGCTCATCCTTTCGCGTCCTCGGAATCATCCCGCTCCTCGACGCCGAACAGCGGCAGCCCGCGCGTCTCGGCGCGCCGGGCGGCCGCGTTCCGTTCCGCAGCCTCCCGAGCCTTCTCCACGTCGGCCGGATGCGGAAGGGCCGCGACCGACGCCGGGACGGGACGCTCGCCCGACGCCCGCGTCGCCTCGGCGGAGGCGGTGCCCGGCGCCCCGCGCGGCCGCTGCGCGACCCGCTCGATCGGTCCCTTGCGACCCCGTAGGAGGTCGAGGCCGAGAATCCGCTCGTTGGTCAACAGCTTGTGCACCTCGTTCTCGCGGGAGAGCACGCTGCTCACACCCGTGACGCCCCACCGGCGCCAAGCCCGCCGCAGGATCCCGATGCGCTCCGGCAGCGAGAAGAGCTCGGCGAAGTCGGGGAACGGCTTCACGACGGCCGGGCGAAACGACGTCTGCTCATCCGACCAGTCCTCGGTGTGGACGTCCACGACGCCCGCCTCGCGCAGGAGCCGCTTCCATTCGACCAGCATCATGGGGCGCACCCCGAGGTGCTCGGACAGGACGCGCCTGCGCTCCTCGTCCACGGGCGCCTTCCACACGAGCTGGAGGAGCACGACGAATCCGCCCGGCTTGGTGACGCGCACCAGCTCGGAGACCGCGTCCTTGGGCTCGCAGTGGTTCGCCAGCCCGATCTCCCCGACGACCAGATCGAAGATCTCGTCCCGATAGGGGAGCGAGTCCGAGCGACCAACCTGGAACTGGAGCCGGTCGGCGATGCCCTCGTCCCGACTCCAAGCCTCGGCATCCTCCACGATGCGCGGGTCCATGTCCACGCCGGAGGCCGTCACTCCGTGCTCCTGCACGAAGTACCCCAGCGACACGCCCTTCCCGCACGCCACGGCGAGCACCTCGTGCTCGGGCGACAGCTCGGTCAGCAAGGCGACCTGGCGATACAGCTCCACGCCCCCCGGCGGGAAGAGGCGCCTCGGGCTCATCCGCACGAGATCGAGCATCGAAGGCACCCGCGGTCCGCGCTCGTCGGCCGTGGCGTGGTGTAGTGGCATGGAGAGAAAAGGTAGGGCGGTCGGCGGGCAGTGCAACGAGCGGCTGCAGCCGGAGGCTCGTCAGCCCTGCGGGGCCTCGAGCCCCGCGAGCCCCCGGATGACGGCGACCGCGCCCTGTCCGAGCCGGGGCGGATCGTAGCCCCCCTCCAGCACGGCGAGCACCCGTCCGTCGCACGCTTCCTCGGCGAGCTCCACGACGCGACGGGTCATGGCATACAGGTCGTCCGGCTCGAGCAGGAGCCCACCGAGCGGGTCGCCGGCCATCGCGTCGAAGCCCGAAGATACCAGGATGAAGTCCGGCGCCGTCCACGAAGCGGCCCGGGCGAGCGCACGCTCGAACCGCTCCCGGTACTCCGCCGCAGGAGTGGCAGCGCTCATGGGGACGTTGAGGGTGGCCCCCTCCCCCGCTCCGATTCCCCGCTCCTCCGCCGCGCCGGTCCCCGGATACCACGGCCACTGGTGCAGCGAGAGGAAGAACACGCTCGGGTCGTCGTAGAACGCGTCCTGGGTCCCGTTCCCGTGATGCACGTCCCAGTCCACGATCAGCACCCGCTCGGCGTGACCCTCGCCCTGGAGCCAGCGGGCGGCCACGGCGACGTTGTTGAAGAGGCAGAAGCCCATCGCCCGGCTGGGCGTCGCGTGATGCCCCGGTGGCCGAGCCGCCACGAACGCGTTCCGGATCTCCCCGTCGACGATGGCTCGCGCCGCCTCCATGGCCGTGCCGGTGCTGCCGGTCGCGGCCTCCCAGGAGGCGGACGAGACCTTGGTGTCCGCGTCGATCGCCACGATCCGCCCCAGCTCGGCCGCGCGGCGGCAGGCTTCGGCCACGCGCTCCACGTGCTCGGGGCCGTGCACGAGGCGGAGCTCCTCCTCCGTCGCCTCCCGGCCCTCGAGCTGCTCGACGCGCCCGTGCAGCGTCAGGAGGTCCTTGCCGACCGTCGATGCGAGCGCGCGGAGGCGGCCCTGGTGCTCCGGGTGCCCCCAGCCCGTGTCGTGCAGCGGGGAGGCGGGGTGAAGCAGGAAGCCCGTCTTCGGGCTCACACCGTCTCCGGGAGCTCGGCCTCCGCGAGCGGGCGAACAGACTCGATGCGCTCCTGGATCGACCGCACGACCCGCGTCCTCGAGCGCAGGGCGATGAGGGCGTCGCACGCCGCCGACGTCGCCGACATCGTGGTGAGGTACGGCACCCCGTTGGTGATGGCCGCGCGTCGCATCGCGTAGTCGTCGTACTGCGACTTCTTGCCCAGCGGCGTGTTGATCAGCAGCGCGATGTCGCCCGTGACGATGTGGTCGACGATGTCGGGCCGCCCCTCGCCCACCTTGTACACGAGCCTGGACGGCACCCCGAGCGCACCCAATGAATCGCGGGTCCCTCGCGTCGCGAGGAGCTCGAAGCCGAGGTCCCGAAAGCGCCGGAGCATCGGCGTGACCGTCTCCCGGTCCCGC
>JABAOE010002198.1_pt2 | contig 27938 bp, 18 predicted proteins | sample 7062141 | NCBI WGS metagenome assembly JABAOE01 (sample SAMN14538627, study PRJNA623070) | marine sediment metagenome | biome: marine biome [ENVO:00000428]; feature: marine pelagic biome [ENVO:01000023]; material: deep marine sediment [ENVO:00002113] | place: India: Gulf of Khambhat ...
CAGCCCCAGCACGAGCGATGCCGAAACGTCGGTGAGAGGAAGCACCACCTCGGCCCGCTCTTCGTCGACGAGGCGCCGAAGCGTGTCCTCGAAGCCCGCAGGGTCCTTCGTCGGGTCGGGGACGGCGTGGAACGCGCGGCAGTAGCGGGATGCGGCTGCGAGCGGCCGCGGCTCCGCGGAGCACACGACGACCTCGTGTCCGGCACGGCCCAGGGAACGCACCACGGCCAGGCACGATCTCTGCTCCCCGTCCGTAACGAGCACTCGTGGCAAGGTGGTGGGCGTCTCGAGGTGGAAAGCTGGCTCTCGGCCGGCGGCGGGCCGCTCGGCGGCGGTGTCGGGGTCGGGGTCGAGCGGACGGCGGCCCGAGGCCCGTGCAAACCTAGTGCATCGCTCGGGCCGGGGCCCAGCCCCGACGTGCGAGCATCCGCGACCGCTCGTTGGGCGGCTCGCGGCGCCGAGGCACGAGGCCTGCGGGCGCGGAGCGATCCGTCCGGAGGTCCGCTCCCCTCAGCCCCCCCGCACACGGGGTCTTTCGCGGCCGGACGCCGCGGCCGGAGGCCGCCGGCACGCCCCCCGACGCCTCCCACTCGGCGGGCGAGCTCCCCGAGGTCTCCTGCGCTCTGGGCCCGTCACCTCCGCTCGACGACACGGAGGTTGTGGGTGGGACCCCACAGGGGTAAATGTGATGATAGGCTTGTACGCCGCCCCCCCAAGCCGGCAGCACGTTTTTTCGTGTCCGCCCCGGCCCCTGCCGGGACGGACCGGAGTCCAGTCGGCCGCGGACCGGGTGCATCCCAAGCCGAGAGCGCATCCTCGATCAGGAGTCGAGCATAGGTATGTCCCCGACCCGTTTCCCCGGCCCTACCGAGCCGTCGGCGGAGCAGGTGCGGCGGTGGGTCGAGGAGCCCACGGCGTACTGGGAGGCATTGGCCCGGGAGTACGGGCCCCTCGTCTCGCTCAGCCTGGGGACCCGCGGGGCGTCGGTTCTCGTCTCCGACCCGGAGGTGATCAAGGAGATCTTCCGGCTTCCGAGAGACGCCTTCGAGGTTCGCCACTACAACGAGCACTACAGCTACGTCATGGGCGAGCGCTCGGTGCTCGTACGAGACGGAGACGACCACAAGCGGCACAAGCCCGTCCTGTCCCGGCCGGTGCAGCGCAAGTCCGTTCTTCCCCACGGTGACGTCATCCAGGGGCTCGCGGAGGAGATGGCCGGAAGATGGCCGGTGGGCCAGCCGTTCTCGCCCCGACCGCACTTTCACGAGCTGGCCTTCCAGGTCATCGTCCATCTGACGTTCGGCGACCTGACCTCGGAGACCGGCCGCGCGCTCGTCGACGCCTACCGCCAGTCGGTCGTGCCCAGCATCGGGGGCTCCTGGGGACCCTGGCAGAACTTCCGACGCCTCCAGCCGGAGATCGCCCGTCTGGTCGCGGCGGAAGCGGAGGAGCGTCGAGGGGACCCGTCGCGGCCGGGCCTCCTGACCCAACTGGCCGGCGTATCGTGGGACGATGCGGAGATGAAGGACGACGACCTCGCCGGTCACGTGTTCACCCTCATGATCGCGGGCGTGGACACCACGTCCATCGCGCTCGCGTGGGCGTTGCACTGGCTGACCCACAGCCCCTCCGCGCTCGACCGCCTGAACGCGGAGCTCGACGATCGACCCGGTGGAGCGCTGGAGACGCTGGTCGACCTGCCCTACCTCCACGCAGTGTATCAAGAGACCCTGCGGATGTATCCCGTCGTGCCCACGCCGTCCGGACGGCGATTGACCGAAGACCGCCGGATCGCCGGTCACGATTTTGCGGCGGGGACGACCTTGATCCCCTGCAGCTACCTCGCGCATCGGCGGGAGTCGGTGTTCCCCGAGCCTTCGCGCTTCCAGCCGGAGCGCTTCCTCGATCGCACCTACGAGCGGCACGAATACTTCCCCTTCGGAGGCGGACAGAGGATGTGCATCGGTCCCGACCTTTCGCAGATCGACTTCAAGATCGCCATGACCGCGATCCTCGGCAGATGGACCCTCGAGGCCGCCGACGCGGGAGCGGTGCGCGTGGTCCGGCACGGAACCATGCTCGCGCCCTCCGAGAGCTTCCGGATCCGCGTGGACCATCGGCGGGCCGTCTCGACCGCGGGGGTGGCCCATGGGTAGCGCCGGAACCGATACGTCGCTCGGTCACCCGACGATCCTCGAGGTCGCGGGCAGCCACGCAGGCGCCCGACCCGACCGCCTCGCCTACCTCTTCCTGGAGAACGGCGAGACCGAAGCGGACCGGTACACGTTCCACGCGTTCGAGCAGGCGGCGCGCAACGTCGCGGCCGGCCTGCTGGAGCGGGCCGAGCCGGGAGACCGGGCCCTGCTGGTCTACGAGACGGGCCTCGACTTCCTGGTCGCCTTCTTCGGGTGCCTGTTCGCAGGCGTCATCGCCGTGCCGGCGCCGGCGCCGGAGGGGGCCCGCAGGCAGCGGGGCCTTCCGCGGCTCGAGGCCATCGTGCACGATTGCTCGCCGAAGCTCCTGTTGTGCAACGCACACTCCCGCGCGCTGCTCGGGGGCCTCGGCCCGCAGGAGAGCTCGCTCGGAGCGCTGCAGTGGCTCGAGACCCCTCCGCTCGCCGAGCGGGAAGGAAGCGAAGCCCTTCCGGGCCGTGATCCGGACGACATCGCATTCCTCCAGTACACGTCCGGCTCGACCACGACGCCCCGTGGGGTGATGGTCAGCCACGCCAACATCGTGGGCCACCTGGCGATGATCCGGGAGGCGTGCGGCTACGACGACGACAGCGTCAGCGTGACCTGGATGCCCCACTTCCACGACTACGGGCTCATCCAGGGCATGCTCGTGCCGTTCTTCAACGGCACGCCGGCCGTCATCATGTCCCCGTTCGACTTCGTGAAGAAGCCGATCACCCTGCTCAGGGCGATCAGCCGGTACGGCGGCACGCACACCGAAGGACCCAGCTTCGCCTACGCCCATTGCGTGAAGCGGGCGCGGCCGAAGGAGGGCGAGGAGCTCGACCTCTCGAGCTGGCGCTCCATCGGCAACGCGGCGGAGCCGGTCCACCCCGGCACCCTCGACGACTTCACGAACGTCTTCGCCGAGTGGGGCCTCCCGGCGACGACCATGTCGCCGGCCTTCGGCCTCGCGGAAGTGACGCTCCTCGCGACGACCACACGCCCGGAGGAGCAGGCGAGGTGGGGAGCGTTCGACTCCGACGCCCTCTCCCGTCACGAGGCGATCGCGGCGCCGTCCGACGCCTCCTCGCCGCGCCGGGTGTCCGCCTGCGGCACCCCCCTTCCCCGCACCCGGGTCGCCATCGTGGATCCCGAGACCAGGGACCGGCTCCCCGACGGCCGGGTGGGCGAGATCTGGGTGTCTTCGGCGACGATCCCGTCGGGCTACTGGGGGCGGCCGGAAGAGAGCGAGTCGACGTTCCGCGCCCGGATCGTCGGGGAAGACGATGCGACGTGGCTGCGCACGGGAGACCTCGGCTTCCTGCNNNGGACCTGATCATCATCCGTGGCCTCAACCACCACCCGCAGGATATCGAGTGGTCCGTGCACGACGCCCATCCCGCGCTACGACCGGGCAACGTGGCGGCGTTCAGCGTGGACTCCGGTGACGAGGAGCGCCTCGTGCTCGTCAGCGAGCTGCGCAGCGGCGCCTTCACGCAGGCCGACCTCGACGCGATTCCCGAGGCGATGGCCGACGCGGTCGCCGCCTCCCACGACATACCGCTCGAAGCCGTCGCGCTCATCCCGGCCGGAACGATGCTCAAGACGTCCAGCGGCAAGGTCCAGCGTCGGGCGTGCAAGGCGGCGCTCCTCGACGGCGCGCTGCAGACGCTGCACGTCTGGTCGCCCCTGGGGGCGAAGGGCGTGGTCCAGCAAGCTCGAGGCGACGTCCAGCCCCCCGAGCCCCGTGAGGTGGAGGCGTCGGGCGGCCGCGACCCCGAAGCTGCGAGCCCCACCCAAGGAGACCGGAGCCGACAGCGAGCCGACGAGCTGATCCCGTGGCTGCGCGAGTACGCGGAGCGTCGGATCAACTCCCGCCTCATCGACGAGCGCCGCTGCGTCCCGCCGCACGTCGTCATGGACCTGGGCAACCGGGGGGTCTTCGGCCTCCAGGTCCCGGAGGAGCTCGGGGGTCTCGGGCTCTCGCACTCCGATGCCTACCGCGTCATCGAGCAGCTCGGCGCGATCGACATCACGCTCGCGACCATGATCTTCCTCCACAACACGAACGGCATCCTGCCGATCCTCGGCTACGCGCCCGCCGAGCTCCGGGCGGAGCTCCTTCCTCGCCTCGCGGGCGGCAGAGAGCTCGCCGCGTTCACCCTGTCCGAGCCGGCGGCCGGCTCCAACCTGGGAGGCCTCGGAACGCGCGCGGTCCAAGAGGGCCCCGACGCGTGGCGCCTCAACGGCATCAAGCGCTGGAACGCGACGGGCTGGGCCGGCGTCGTCTCGGTGTTCGCGCGCCTCGAGCAGCCGGGGGGCCGGCTGGGGCCGCTCTCGGCCTTCGTCGTGCTGCCCGACGACGCGGGTGTGCGCATGGGCCCCGAGGCCCTCACGATGGGGATCCGGGGGATCATCCAGAACGGAATGCACCTGGACGACGTCCGGGTCGGGAGGGACCGCCTTCTGGGCGAAGTCGGCAAGGGCATGGAGATCGTGTCCACCGTCCTGACCGAGGGCCGGCTCTCCCTCTCCGCGATGGCGCTCGGCGGAGTCCGGCGGTGCCTCCAGCTGGCGCTGCGTTTCGCGCGGCGGCGCGACATCGAGACCGGCAAGCTGCTCGACAACCCCCAGACCACGGCGAGGATGAGCGCGGTCGTGCACCGCCTCGCGCTCGAGCGCGAGCTGCTGACCCGGTGCGCCGCCCTGCGCGACGAGGGCCGTGAGGTTCCTCCCGAAGTCGGGATGATGCTCAAGGTCCTGACCACGGACACGCTCATGGAAGCCGCCGACCTCCACATGCAGCTCCTCGGCGCACGCGGCTACATGGAGAACAACCTCGCGCCGCAGCTCTTCCGCGATGCGCGCATGCTGACGATCGGCGAGGGCGCCAACGAGAGCCTCCTGCCGGCGGTCGGGCGCGCGGCTCGCTTCAAGGACGTGATCGCGGATTTCCTGCGCACGCTTCACCCCGGCGAGGAGCTGCCCACCCGCCTCGAAGAGGTCGGGGAGCGCCTGGCCGCGGCGCCACGGCTCGCGGACGAGACGGATGCGAGCGGGCGCGCCTGGGCCGACGCCCAGCTGGGCCATGTTTGCTGCGCCGCCCTCGAGCTCGCGGCGGCCCGGGCCATGGGCGCCCGGGGCGAAGGACAGGCCGCCGCGGAGCGGTGGGCCTCCCACCGCTTCGAGGAGGTGGTGCGGTCGGCGGTCGAGGGGTCGCCCGAGAGGGTCGCGGCGCTGTCCGGGCCCGCCCTCCAATCCGAGATCGCTGCCTTCGAGAGCGTCATCGGAGACCTCGAGCCGCTCGCACCCGACGTCGACTACGAGCTGGACCCGCTGTGCCGTAGAGAGGACGAGGGACCGGAGGACGAGGGACCGGAGGCCGAGCGAGCGCCGAGGCCGGCCACGATCGAGGAGAAGAGGGAGCTGGTGCGACGCGCGCTGACCGGCAAGCAGCGCTTGGGCGAGTAACGCGAGAACCGAGAGGAGAACGCATATGAGTCAGGAATCCGGAGGACCGGGACGCGAGACGCTCGCGGACTGGATTCTCGCCTGGCTCGTCGAGAACGTGGGCCTCGACCCCGACTCGACGAGCCTCGACCGAACCTTCATCAACCAGGGCGTCGACTCGATGCACGCGATGATGATGGTCGGAGACCTCGAAGAGCACCTGTCGCGCACGCTGTCGCCGACGCTGGCCTGGGATCACCCCACGCCGGAGGCGCTGGCGGCGTTCCTGGCGGCGGACGAGGCCCCGTCCGGCGCGTCCGACGGCGACGGCGAGGTGGCCGAGATCGTGGACCGGCTCGACGACATGTCCGAGGAGGACCTCGACGCGCTCCTCGAAAAGCACGTCTACACCGAGGAATCGGGCTGAGACCGAAGATGTGGCGGGGATGAGCGCGCCCGAGACGCGACAGGAAAGGCGAACGAGCGCGACGGTGATCGCACCGCTGTCGGACGCGCAGATCAGGCTGTGGACGGTCGAGAAGCAGCTCGGCGCCGGAGCGGCGCACGTCTTCTCGATCGCCCACGAGCTGGTCGGTCCCCTCGACGAGCGGGCGCTCGGGGCGGCGATCGACCACGTCGCGAGGCTCCACCCGGCCCTCCGGGTGCGCGTGGGTGTCGAGGACGGGCGCTGGGTGTTCTTTCGCACCGACCCGCCGAGGATGGCCCGCCGCGAGGTTGGGCCGGACGAGGACGCGCTCACCGATGCGCTGTCGGATGCGGCGCGCGCCGAGATCGATCTCGAGAGCGGCCCGGGGTGGCGCCCGACGCTCGTTTCGATCTCCCCCACCCGCTTCGTGCTGCACCTGCAGTTCCATCACCTGATCGCCGACCGCGCCTCGGTCGGCGTGTTCGGCTCGGGCCTAAGCGCGGCCTATCAGGCCCTGATCGGAGGCGAGCTTCCGGACGAGCCGGCGCCTCCGGACAACCCCGTTCTCGCGGCCAGGACCCCGACCGCGGAGCAATCGGAGCGGCTGACGGGCTTCTGGCGCTCGGTGTTCGCGTCGGCGCCGGGGCCCCTCGAGATCCCCGGAGCGCTCACCCACGATCTCGTGCACAGCTACGAGGGAGCCCGCATCGAGCGTTGGCTCGGAGGGGACAGGGCGTCGGCCGCGCGCGAGACCGCCACGTCGCTCGAGTCGTCGTTGTTCACGGTTCTCCTGGGCGCGTTCGCCGCCACGCTGTACGCGCACACGTCGCAGGACGACATGGTCGTGTGCACGCCGATGGCCGGGCGGCACCGGGCGGGCACACGCCGCGCGATCGGGTACTTCAACAACATCGTGCCCCTCCGCCTGGACCTCTCGGGCGACCCCACGTTCGCCGAGCTCGTGACTCGGATCGGGACTCGGGCGCGCGACGCGATGACGCATCAGGACGCCCCGTTCGATGCCATCGCACGCCTTCCGAGCCTGGACGGCGCCCGGCTCACGCACTGCCTCTTCTCGCTCCAGAACACGCCGGGCCTGGCGCTCGACCTCCCCGGCATCGAGACCCGTCACTTCGACGTGGCCAACGGCACGGCGAACTTCGATATCGCCCTGTTCATCGAGGAGCTCGGAGGCGACGCCGTGCTCCTGATGGACCGCAAGCCGGCGGTCGTGGGACCCCATGCCGCGGAAGCGCTCCTCGGGCAGTACTTCCGCGTGCTCGACCACCTGTGCTCGGACCCGCTCCGGAGGCTGTCGGAGCTGCCCCGGCTCGACGCGATCGCACCCGACCCGCTCTCGCAGCCGCCTCCTGCCGCGCCTCCGGGAGAGCCCGTCCGGCACGAGAGCCGGTCCGCGAAGGAGGCCGAGCTCGAGCGGAGGATCACCGACGTCTGGCGGGAGGTCTTTTCCGGCAAGCTCGACAGGCCGCAGGACGAGATCGACGGCGACAGCCACTTCTTCGCGGCCGGGGGCGACTCGCTGCGGGCCGCCGAGCTCCTGGTCCGCATCGAGGAGGAGTTCGGCCACACGCTGCCGTTGGCGACGCTGATCGAAGCGCCCACGCCCGGGCTCCTCGCCCGGCGTCTGATCGACGAGGACTGGGAGGCGCCGTTCCTCACGCTGCTGCCCGTGCGGCCTTCCGGCTCGCGGCCCCCTGTGTACTGCCTTCACGGGGGCGGCGGCAACGTGCTGCAGTTCGGCTTCGTCGCCGACAAGCTCCACGAGGAGCAACCGCTCTACTGCCTCCAGCCGTACGAGCTCGAGCGCGGTGCGCTGAGCTCCGTCGAGGAGATGGCCGAGCACTATCTGGAGGTGATCCGGCGGTTCCAGCCCCACGGGCCCTACCTGTTCGCCGGGAGCTCGCTGGGGGCGGCCGTCGCCATGGAGATGGCGCAGCGCGTGCTCGAGGACGGGGAAGACGTTCCGTTCCTCGGATTCATCGACTGGGTCGGGCCCGGCGCGCACTTCGGGCCTCGCGACCGCATCAAGCACCACTGGAGCGTGATCCGGGCCATGTCGTGGATGGAGCGCCTGGAGTACGTGGAGCGGCGCGTCCGGCGCCGCCTCGGGCTACCGAGCAGGATCCCGACGTCGGTGCAGCCGACGAACCAGGTCAGCCCGGATCTCCTGGACGCGTACATGCAGTCGCTGATCCGTTACGCCGTCCGGCCGTATCCGGGACACGTCGTCCTCTTCCGGGCGGCGGGCGGGGCGATGAGCGCGGTCAAGGACCCGCAGGGCGGATGGGGCGGGTACGTCGACGGCGTCGACATCTACGACATCCCGGGCGATCACATCTCGATGACGCATCCGCCCCAGGTGTACGGCCTGGCGAGCGCCTTCTCGGAGGCGCTGGAGAAGCGGCTCGCGGTGACCGGGGCCAACTGAGGTACGGTCCCTGAGGCCGGGGCGGAGGTTCTAGCGCGCCCTCCGATGGGCCATCGTCGTTCCCGCGTGCACGGCCGCCGCGGTCGTGAGGAAGCGCAGGAGCAGGAAGACCGCCGAGCCCGCCGCGGCGACGGCTCTGTCCCCGGGCGGGGGTCCGAGCGGTCGAGGCCTACACGCCCGCCGTCCGCAGCGCCGCGAGCACGCGCTCGGGCCGGAGCGGGAGACGCCGGATCCTGACCCCCGTCGCGTCGTAGATCGCGTTCGCGACCGCGGCGGCGACCGGACGGTGTGACGGCTCGCCCGCTCCGTACGGGGGCAGGTCGGGCCGGTCCGGATCGGGGTCGCCGTTCACGACCACGACGTCGATGCGCTCGGGCGCGTCCTCGTGCCGGAGCGTGGGGTGCGTGCGCCAGTCCACGCTCGTGACCATCTCGCCGTCGAAGGCGACCTCCTCGTAGAGCGCGCGGCTGAGCCCGTGCAGCAGGTTGCCCTGGATCGCGCTCCTGAGACCGTCCGGGTTGATCACGAGCCCGCAGTCGTGGGCGCACACCATGCGCCTGACCCACACGCGCCCGGTCTCGCGGTCCACCTCCACCTCGGCCACCTCGGCGATCGCGGTGCGGGCCCGGTACGCGTACGCGAAGCCCCGGCCCGTGAGGATCCGGCCGGAGCCCAAGGGCTTCGGGGAGGATCGCGGCTGCCAGCCGTACGCCTCGGCCGCCGCCTCGACCACGGCGATCGACCGGGCGCGCATGAAGACCGCGTCGTCCTCCTCGCTCGCGCGCAGCAGCTTCAGCCGGAAGTCGACCGGGTCGGCGCCCGCGGCCGCGGCCAGCTCGTCGATGAACGACTCGCTGGCGAAGGTGGTCTGCGGGCCGTTGGGGTCCCGCAGGTTGCCGGTGCGCAGCGGCGTCTCGAAGGCCAGCGGGAAGCGGACGACGAGCGTCTCCTGGCGCCGGTTCGGGATCGCGTACATCTCCGCGGGCGCGGCCGCGCCGCCGGGCGCGGGACGATCGGGCCGGATTCCCATGAGCTGCGCGATCAGGACGGTGTCGGGCTCGTTGTATCCGACGTGCGCGTAGTCCGCCACCCGGGCCCGGTAGTCCAGCGCGACCAGGTCGCCATGCTCGTCCAGGCCGCCGCGCAGGTCGAAGGCGAACGCGGGACCCTTGGTGTCCCAGGCGGTCTCCTCCTGCCTCGACCACTGGACGCGAACCGGCCGGCCCAGCTCCTTGGCCAGGAAGGCGGCCTCGAAGCCGGCGTCGTCGGCGGCGGTGCGCCCGTACAGCTGGGGTCCGTCCATCCAGATGACCCGGACCTGCTCGCGCGGCATGCCCAGGAACTCGGCGATCCCGGTCCTGTGGCTGTAGGGCTTCATGTCGTTGGTGTAGATCGTCATCTGGCCGTCCGACGGGTCGGCGAGCCCGTGCGCCGGGCCGATCGCCGTGTGCCCCTGGAAGGGAACGTCGTAGGCGGCCTCGACGATCCGTGCGGCGCCCGCCAGCGCGGCGTCGGGATCTCCCTGGACCCGCGCCAGCGGGACGGTTCTCGAGCCCACGGTCCGGCTCGACGCCATGGGAGGCTCGGCGCGCAGGTAGTCGAAGAGCTCCTCGGACGGGGGAAAGGGAGCCGTCGCCGGCCTTTCCCATTCGACCTCGAGACGGCGGGCGGCCTCGATCGCCTGCTCCTCGCGCTCGCACACCACCGCGACGTAGTTGCCCCGGCTGACGACCCGCACGAAGCCAGGCAGCTCGCGCACCGACGACTCCTCGATGCGGACCAGCCTCGCCCCGGCCACCGGAGGGCGCACGTTGCGCGCGTGCAGCATGCCCGGAAGGCGCACGTCCACGGCCCATTCCAGAGATCCGTCCACCTTCGCCGGAATGTCGTAGCGGGGCAGCGAGCGCCCCACGAGCTTGAGCTCCTGCACCGGCTTGACCCGAGCGCGACCGGCGGTCTCGTTGACGTTGTCCCCGGTCAGCACGACGTCGAAGCGCCGTCCCCCGACCAGCTCCCCGTAGGTGACCGTGCGCGACGGATCGCGCAGGATGGAGATCACGCCGTCGCTGACGGCGAGCTCGTCCATCGGCACGCCGAGCCGCCCCGAGGCCATCTCCAGCAGGACCCGCCGGGCCTCCGCCGCGACCCGACGGGCGGGCCAGGCATCGCGCTCGATCGCGTCGGAGCCGCCCGAACCGCCCTGATCGACGGTCAGGTCCGTTCGGCCCATGACCAGCCTGCTCTTCTCGAACTCGATGTCCAGCTCGTCGCACATCATCTGGCGGAAGGCGGTGCCCGTGCCCTGCCCCCCGTCCGTCTTGCCGACGTAGAAGGTCGCCGTCGAGTCCTCGTGGACGACGAGCCACGAGTCGAGAAGGCGGAAGTCCGGATCGGGATAGGGGTCGGCGGCCTCCGCGGCCACACGCCCGGGCCGGCTCTCCGGTCCGAGCCCGAGCGCTTCGACCGCCCCCGCCGAGCGGAAGCTCAGCACGAAGAGGCCCGAAGCCTTGAGGAAGTCCCGGCGCGACGTGTCGCCGCGGCGCGCCTCGAGCGCGTCCAGAATCTCCTCTGGGAGCTCCCTGAGCCCGCTCACCGGTCCACCTCCCCGCGGCGATCGCCCGCACCCGACCGGTCGGAGGCCATTGCCTCGGCGGCGCGGCGCACGGCCGCCTGAATCCGGTAGTAGGTCATGCATCGGCACAGGACGCCGTTCATCCCCTGCCGGATCTCCTCGTCGGTCGGGCTCGGGTTGCGATCCAGGAGCGCCTTGGCGGTCATGATCTGACCGTTCTGGCAGTAGCCGCACTGCGGCACCTGCACGTCGATCCAAGCCTGTTGGACGGGGTGGAGGGCGCCTTCGGCCGAGAGGCCCTCGAGCGTCGTGATCTCACCCTCGACGCGCGAGACGGCGAGCGTGCAGGAGCGGCGCGCCGCGCCGTCCACGAGCACGGTGCACGCCCCGCACTGCCCCCGCCCACAGCCGAAGCGGGGACCCCTGAGCCCCAGGTCGTTGCGGAGGACGTAGAGCAGCGGCGTGGCCGGATCGGCGTCGACCGTATGCGTCTCGCCGTTGACCCGAAGCGTGGCGTCGGCCATGCGATCCTCCCGCGGGGTCTCGAGTCGTGGAGCCTCGGAGGGCAAAGTAGGCTTCGGCCCGAGAGACGGACAGCGCGGCCGCTCGACGGCCGCCGGAAGCCCGGCCGGAGAGCCCCCCGCGAGCTGCTCCGCGGGGCCGGGGGAGGGTGCGGTCTCCCGGTCCGGAGTCCAGATTGGAGGCGGCGGCCGATCGGGCGTCGGCGCCGCGCCGCACGTGCGCGGGGCCCGGCGCATGCGGGGTGGGCCGAGCTCTGTGCAGGTGTCAGGCCGACGGAGGTGGCGAGATGCCGACCGAAGCCAAAGGGATCCAGGCCGATCGGGGGGACGTCGTCCTCGTCGTCGGCACCACGAAGGGGGCGTTCCTCTTCCGCTCCGGCAGCGGGAGGGAGGGGTGGTGCGTGGACGGCCCCCACTTTCCGGGCGAGGAGGTGTCCGCCTGCGCGCTCGACCGGCGGGAGGGCCGCCGCGCGCTCTGGATGGCGCCGAAGAGCCCCTTTTTCGGCTCGACGCTGAGGCGGTCCGACGACCTGGGAGCGACGTGGTCCGCGGCGGACGAGCGGACCGTCAGGTTCCCCGAGGGGTCCGGCCTCTCGCTCGAGCGGGTGTGGCAGATCCGTCCCGGTCTCGATTCCGAGCCGAATCGGCTCTTCCTCGGGGTCGAGCCGAGCTGCCTCTTCGAGAGCGTGGACGGGGGTGCCACCTGGACGCCGGTCGTGGGCCTCCTCGAGCACGAGCACCGGGAGCGCTGGACCCCCGGCGCCGGGGGCCTGTGCCTGCACACGATCCTTCAGCACCCGCAGGCGCCGGAGCGCATCCTGGTCGCGCTGTCGACCGGAGGCGTCTACGGCACCGACGACGGCGGCGCCTCCTGGCACCCGCGCAACCGCGGCATCCGGGCCGAGTTCCTGCCGGACAAGCACCCGGAGTTCGGCCAGTGCGTGCACAAGGTGGTCCACAACCCGGCCCGGCCGGAGCGCCTCTTCCTCCAGAACCACTGGGGCCTCTACCGCTCCGACGACTGGGCTGAGTCGTGGACGGACGTCGCGAACGGCGTGCCCTCCGATTTCGGCTTCGCCATGGCGGCGCACCCGTCGGAGCCCGACACGGTCTATGTCGTCCCCCTGGAGTCCGACGCCTTTCGCTGCACGCCGGACGCGAAGCTCCGCGTCTACCGGACCCGCGACGGTGGCGGGGCTTGGGAGCCGCTCACCGAGGGCCTTCCGCAGGAGGGTGCGTACGAAACCGTGCTGCGCGACGCGCTCGACACGGATACGGCCGATCCCGCGGGCGTGTACTTCGGCACCAGGAGCGGGAAGGTGTACGCTTCCCGGGACTCGGGAGACTCGTGGGCCGCGGTGGCCGAGGGCCTGCCTCCGGTCGTGTGCGTGCGGGCGGCGGTGCTCGCGTGAGCGTCCGCTTCGTCCTCCCGGGGCAGCTCCGCGGCCTGGCGGGCGGGCGCCGGACCGTTCACGTCGACGTGCCCGTCGCCAGCGTGGCGGAGGCGTTCGACGAGCTGCGCTCGGAGCTGCCGCACGTCTACGACCGCATCCTCACCGAGCGACGCGAGCTGCGCCCGCACGTCAACGTCTTCGTCGGCACGGAGGACATCCGCTGGACGGGAGGACTCGACACCCCCGTGCCCGAGGGCGCCGAGCTCGTCATTCTTCCGTCGGTCAGCGGCGGCTGAGCGGGCGGGCCCCGGCGGCTGGCGCCCTCGGCCCACGTGACCCAAGCTCCGACGGCGACGCTCCCCCGGAGGGGCGCAAACGCAAGGCAGGAGGCACGACATGGACAACGGCTCCTCGGTCTTCGAGGACGCGATCGAGGCTCTCGGCTTCTCGCGGGAAGGAACGATCGCCGAAGCGGCGGGCATCCCCGACGAACGCTGGGACTACAGGCCCCACCCGAACGCCAAGAGCGTGGCGGAGCTCGTGCACCACATCGTGCAGGCCACGGCGATGCTGATCGGTGAGGCCGCGGACCCGGAAGGCGACTTCCTGAGGCGCCCGCCGACGGAGCACGTGCGCGCGCACGCCGGCGATCTCCCGGAGAGCATGTCGCCCGCGGAGCTCCGCGAGGCGCTCGAGCGCACGCACCAGCTCAACGTGGACAGGATCCGCGGAGCGGGAGAGGAGCACCTGGCCACCGCCATCCGCCGATTCGACGGCGGTACGTGGAGCCGGGTCACCTACGTCTTCTACGCGGCGTCCCACGAGGACTACCATCGCGGGCAGCTCGCGACCTACGCGCGCTCGATGGGGCTCGTGCCGGCGCTCACGCGGCGCATCCACGGTGACAAGGCGAAGTAGCGGAGGGGCGGACGCGACCGCCGGTGGGCTCGCGCCGCCGCGCGGCTCGGGCACCCTGACGCGGCGGCTGGCCGGGTTGGTCAGGGGCCGCGACGTGAGCGCCGCGGACCTCGCCGCGGCCGAGCGCTGCGTGCGGGACTGGCTCGGGTCCTTCGTGGCCGGGTCCGCGGCGCCCACCGGTCGCGTCCTGCTCGCCTACGGCCGCCGCGACGGTGACCTCGAGGCCCGGGTCTTCCTCGCGGCCGCGCTGTCGCACGTGACCGAGACCGACGACCTGCACAACGGATCGGTGACGCACCCCGGCTGCGTCGTGATTCCGGTCGCGCTGCTCCTCGGGCGCGAGCTCGGGGCGCGAGGTCACGCCATCCTGCGCGCGACCCTCGCCGGCTACGAGGTCATGACGCGGATCGGCGAGGCGCTCGGGCCCTCCCACTACCGGACCTTCCACAACACCGCCACCGCCGGGGTCTTCGGTGCGGCCGCGGCCGCCGCGAGCCTGCTCGACCTCGGTGAGGACGCCTGGGTGTGGGCGCTGGGCAGCGCCGGCACCCAGGCCGCGGGCCTCTGGCAGTTCAACGAGGAGGGCGCCATGAGCAAGCCGCTCCACGCCGGCAACGCCTCGTCGTCCGGGCTCCGGGCGGCGCTGCTGGCGGCCGAGGGCTTCAGCGGAGCGGAGGCGATCCTCGAGGGCGGCACCGGGCTGTTCCGGGCGATGTGCCCCGATGCGGTGCCGGACGCGGTCGTGGCCGACGGGTCGGCGTGGAAGCTGCCCGAAACCTCGCTGAAGCCCTACCCCTGCTGTCGGCACGTGCATCCCGCGATCGACGCGGCGCTCGAGCTGCGTGCGTCGGAAGGCGCCGTGGCGCCCGAGCGGATCCACATCGCGAGCTACCCGGCCGCCCTGGACCGCACGGACCGCCCGCGGCCCCGAACCCCCCACGAAGCGCGCTTCAGCATCCAGTACGCCGTGGCGACCACGCTGCTCCGGGGGCGCCCCGGGCTCGACGCCTTCGAGCCCGCGGCCGTGGCGGACCCGGGCGTGCGGGCGCTGCTCGAGCGCACGACGGTGGCCCCGGAACCGGCGCTCTCGCGCGCCTACCCCGAGCGCTGGGGCGCGCACGTGCGCGTGGAGGGAGCCGACGGCTCGTGCCGGGTGTCGAAGCGCGGCTCGGCGACGGGAGATCCCGAGCTGCCGCTGACCGACGAAGAGCTCGACGCCAAGGTCTCGGGCCTCTTCGAATGGGCCGGCCTGAACGAAGGGCGCGGCGCTGCGCTGTTGGCTTCGTGCCGCCGCCTGACGCAGGACGGCCCCGCCTTCGCTCTGCCCGCGCCCTCGGAGCCGGCGGCCGCCTCGCTCCGGTGACGCGGGGGCGCCGTCGCGGGCAGCGGCCGGCGCAGCCACCGCCTGGCGCTAGCGACCGGAAGAGCCCCGGTCGGGCACGTACCTCCACACGTCGTCGTCGACGTTCAGGTAGTTCGTCAGATCGAAGAAGTCGAAGGTCTCCCGGTCTCCGCCGAAGGTGAAGATCGAGCCGAAGGCGGAGAGCGCCGCAAAGTCGTACTTGATCTCCTCGGGCCCGGCGGCCATCCACGGCGCCCCCGACACGGGCGTCCAGCCCGCTCCGTCCACGCTGACCCACATGTCCATCGGGTTCGCGGCCGCGAAGGGGTCCGCGGGATCCTGGCTCTGTCCGAAGCCGCCGAACACGTAGATGCGGTCACCCACGACCTCGGCCTGGTGTCCGGGCCGGGCCGACCAGCCGGCCGAGGCGGTCACCAGCTCCCACTCGATCCCGTCGCGCGTGCGCCAGACATCGTTGAAGTACGGGGGCGTGCACAGTCCGACCGGCTGGCAGAGGAACCCTTCCTCGCCACCCAGCAGATAGATGTAGCCGTCCTTGACCACGGCGGCGGCGCCGGCCCGCGCGGCCCACGGGGCTTCGGCGGTGAGCAGCTCCCAGCGGCGGCCGTCCCGCGACTTCCAGACGTCGTTGAAGTAGACGCGGAGCGGCGGCCCGCCGATCACGGCGGGATCGTCGTTGAACGAGCCGCCGAACACGTAGATCTCCCCCCGAAACACCACGCTCGTCAGGCCGGCCCGAGGAGCCCATCCCGCCTCCTCGGTGAGCTGGTGCCAACTGCGCCCGTCGCGGCTGGCCCACACGTCGCTGAAGAACCGTGACGTGGAGATGAAGGGAGGACAGAGCGGGGGCGTGCACCCCGGCTGGGGGTTCGGGACCAGCTGGAAGTCCTGGCCCCCGAGGACGTACATGCGCTCGGCACGCGTCACGACCTGGAAGTACGCCCGGGCGGGCCAATGGCCCTGGCCCGTCCCATCCGTGACGCGCGTCCACGTGGTGCCCCGGTCCCGACTCCTCCACACGTCGGCCCAGATGTCGCTGTCACCGGGCACGACCACAGGGCCTGCCGGGGGACGCGGCGTCCGCCCCCCCATCAGGTAGAAGGCGTCGCCGAGACGCGCGGCCTGCAGGCCGGCCCGGGCCGTCCACGGCGCCCCGTCGGAGAGCTCCGTCCAGCCGGGCGTGCCACCCGCGCGGGCATCGGACCGGGACAGCTGCGGATCCAGCTCCTCGGGCGGGAGCTGCACGGGGCCGTGCTCGCAAGCGGCCAGCGCCGCCGCGAGGAAGAGGGACGCGACCGCGTTCCTGAACATGAGTACCGACCGGGGCTGGGGGGGCGAGGCGGCGGCTCGGACGACGCCGCCACTGTCCCCAACGTTGACGGTCCCGGCAGCGGCTCGCAAGCGCCCCGCCGGGGCTTCTCGGGCTCGGGGCGCGCGCCGGACATGGGCCAGGCGGACAGGTCGGGTAGCGGGAGTCCGGGCGTCCGCCCCCCCTGCGGGGCCGCCCCGGGACCCGGGGAAAGCCTACACGCAGCTGAGGAAGATCCCCCACAGCCGCTTCGCCGGCCGCTGCGAACTTTCCTAGTACTGTCTTCCTCCACGGGTGCGAAATGCCCGACCGCTGTACGAAGATCCCCCGTTTGCGGCTCTCGGGCCGCACGGGGGACTGCCCTCAAGGACGAGACCGACTGCCCCGAGGGCCTCGTGCGTCCCAGCTTCGCCAGCATCCCCGCGTCGGGGCTGTCCCGAGCCACACCCCTTTCACCCTTCGTAGGGGGAGCTTCACATGAAGTCCAAACTTTGTCGTCTCTTGATGCTCGCCCTGGGCGCGGCTCTCGCGCCACCGGGGCTCTTCGCCCAGGAGCCGACGACGCTGACCGGCTCCGTGACGGGCGAGAGCGGCGAGCCGCTCTCGGCCGCCAGCGTGTACATCGAGTCGATGAACGTCGGCGTCCTGAGCAACGCCCAGGGTCGCTACCTGATGATCATCCCGGCGTCGCGGGCGATGGGTCAGACCGTGGTGCTACGGGCGAGCCTCATCGGACACACGTCCGTGACCCGCGAGGTCACGCTCACCCCCGGGACCCAGGTCTTCGACTTCACGCTGGGGGATGACCCGCTCCTGCTGGAGGCGATCGTCGTCACCGGCCAGGGGACGCAACAGGAGCGCCGCAAGCTCGGCGTGGTCGTCAACAGCGTCGACGGCGAGGCGATCTCCCGGTCGCGGGAGTCCAACACCGTCGCGGCCCTCGCGGGCAAGGCGCCCAACGTCGAGGTCACGAGCAACGCAGGTGACCCCGGAGCCAGCGCCTACGTCCGCATCCGGAACGCGGCTTCGATCGTGGGCGGCACGCAGCCGCTCTTCATCGTCGACGGCACCCCCATCGACAACTCCAGCCACCGCATCGAGAGCTCGGCGGCGGGCACCGTCGTGGGCAACGCGCTCATCGACCTCAACCCCGAGGACATCGAGAACGTCGAGATCCTCAAGGGCGCGGCGGCCGCGGCGATCTACGGGTCGCGCGCGGCCAACGGCGTGGTGCTGATCACGACCAAGCGGGGACGACCCGGCGAGAACCGGTTCACCCTGAGCACGAACTACTCGTACGACGAGGTGAACGCTACGGTCCCGCTGCAGACCCGCTTCGGACAGGGCCTGGTGTGCGCCGCGATCCCGGAGGCCGACTGGGCCGCCGAGGGGTGCACGAGCGCGAACCAGGACCTTGCGCCGACGACGTCGGTGACCTGGGGCGAGGAGCTGCCGGGCGGCACCACGATCTACGACCACGCCAACGAGGCGCTTCAGAACGGGCAGCGGCTCGAGACCAACATGACGTTCTCGGGCGGCTCGGACCGGACCACGTACTTCCTCTCGCTGGGCCGCATGGACCACGAGGGGACGATCGTCGGGAACCAGCGGTACAACCGCACGACGGTCCGCGTGAAGGGCACGCACTCGTTCACCGACGAGCTTCTGATCGGCGGCAACATCGCCTACACCGACGGCGTGGGCGACTTCATCCAGCACGGGTCCAACGTGTCGGGCATCTGGCTCGGCGCGCTCCGGTCCCCGCCGGAGTTCAACAACATCCCCTACCTCGATCCCGAGACGGGGCTGCACCGCAGCTACCGGTACCCCAATCCGACGCAGCTCGCGCGGACGAGGGGCTACGACAACCCGTTCTGGATCGCGTACGAGATGCCCAACGAGGCCGACGTGGGACGGGCCTTCGGCAACATGAACGCCGACTACTCGCCCCTGGACTGGCTTCGGCTGAACCTGGTGATCGGAGGTGACTACCGAAACGACGAGCGGATGACGCTCTTCCCGAAGAGCTCCTCGTCGTATCCCAACGGCCAGCTCATCCGGGCGAACTTCGTGGACGTGCGCTACGACGAGTCGTTCACGGCCACGGCGACGCGGGATCTCAACGACGACATCTCCGGCAGCCTGACGCTGGGCCAGAACCTGAACCACGCGGAGTACCGCCGCTACCAGGTCGACGGGTCCAACGTGATCTTCGGGACCGGCGAGCTGGACTTCGTCGTGACGCCGACGCCGGACGAGTACAAGGAGGTCATCCGGACCGACGGCTACTTCGGTCAGATGCAGGTCGATCTCTACGACTACCTGACGCTCACCGGCAACCTCCGTCTCGACGGCGGCAACACCTTCGGCGCCGGCCCGGACGGGGACAACAAGAGCCGGTTCTTCTATCCCGGGGTCTCGGCCTCCTTCCGCTTCCACGACCTCGTCGGCAGCGACCTGCTGGGCTTCGGGCGCGTGAGGGCGTCGTGGGGCGTGACGGGCCGCCAGCCCCCGCCCTTCTCCAACATCAGCGCCTTCACGAAGGGCTTCTTCGGCGACGGCTGGCTGGGCGACGGCGTCCAGTCCATCTACACCGGCCAGGAGGGCGTGGTGCGGCAGGGCACGGCCGGCAACCCCGAGATCGAGCCCGAGCGGGAGACGGAGTACGAGATCGGCTTCGACGTCGCCGTCCTGGACGAGCGGCTGTCGCTGGGCCTGACCTACTACAACCGGGAGACCGAGGACGCGATCGTCGCGAAGCCCGTGCCGACCAGCACGGGGTACTTCTCGCGCTACGAGAATGCGGCGTCGTGGTGGAACAAGGGCTGGGAGGTCACGCTCGACGTGTTCCCGGTCCGGACCCAGGACTTCACCTGGTCGGTGGGGGCGCAGTGGTCCAAGAACACGAGCTGCGTCACCGGTCTCGGCGGCGCGGGCGACCTGGGCATCGCCGGGTTCACCGGCTCGCAGGTGTCGCTCGTGGCACCGCGTGATCCGGACCGTCCCGACGACACCTGCTATCCGTGGGGCGTCTTCTTCACCGACGACTTCGTCCGCTTCGGGCGGGGCGAGGTGCAGGGCGGGGTCAACATCGACACGGCCTACCCGAACGCCGCTCCGGGCGCGCTGTACATCGCCGAGGACGGCTTCCCGGTCTACGACGCCGACCTCAGCGTCACGGGCGATCCGAACCCGGACTGGATGGCGGGCATCCGCACCTCGTTCACGTTCCGCAACTCGCTACGGGTCACCGGCCTGCTCGACATCCGCCAGGGACAGGAGGCGTGGAACGGCACGAAGGGCGCCCTCTTCTACTTCGGGACGCACGAGGAGACCGAGCCCATGCACGGCGCCGGCCAGACCAAGACCTTCGACGGCGAGGGTCCCGGAGCCGGCACGCCGGTCACGCTGAACTGGAACACCTGGACGATCGGAGGCATCGGCTCCGGCTTCACCGGGCCGTCCAGCCAGTTCATCGAGGACGCCAGCTACATCAAGCTGCGCGAGCTCTCGGTCACGTACACCCTGAACCCGGAGTGGCTGGAGCCGATCGGCTTCACCACCGCGGACGTCACGGTGGCCGGCCGCAACCTGGTCACCTGGACCGACTACTCCGGCATCGACCCAGAGAACAACCTCTGGGGCAACAGCGCCGGACGCGGGATCGACTACTTCAACAACCCGCAGAGCCGGTCCTGGGTGTTCGGCCTCTCGCTCACCCGCTGACCCCGAGGAGACATGATCATGCTCAGCACAAGAAGACGTGGTCACGGGGCCCTGGCCGCCGTCCTGATGGCGGGCCTACTGGCAGGGTGCAACTTCGTCGACCCCATCGAGGTCGATCCGAACGCGATCCCCGACGCCACGCTCGACCAGCTCCTGACTGCGGTCGAGGTCAACACGTTCTCGTTCTCCGAGGGTCAGCTGGCGCGGCTGGCCGCCATCTGGACGCAGCAGATGGCGGGCACCGACCGCCAGTTCACGATCCTCGATGCCTGGATCTTCACCGAAGAGGAGGGAGACGACTACTACAACGCCATCTACACGGGCGGCGGTCTCATCGACATCCGCGACGGCATCGTCCGCGCGGGTGAGCTGGGCACGCCCAGAGCCACCACGATCACGGGGATTCTCAAGCTCCACGAGGCGTACCTCGTGGGGATGGGCGCCAGCGTCTGGGGCGACCTGGTCTACCGCGAGGCCGTGAACCCGGGCGAGTACCCGCAGCCGAGCCTGGACGCGCAGAGCCAGGTCTACGCCGACGTCCAGGGTCTGCTGGACGACGCCATCGGGGACCTCAACGCGGGCGGCTCGCACACGATCCAGGCCGACCTCGTGTTCGGCGGGGATCACGACCACTGGGTGACCGTCGCCAACTCGCTGAAGGCACGCTTCTACCTGCACACCGGTGACCTGGCCTCGGCGGCCTCGGCCGCCGCGTCGGGCATCGCGGATCCGGCCGACGACTGGCGGACGGTGCACACGGCGAGCTCCGCCGAGGACAACCACTGGTGGGAGTTCATGGTCGAGCAGCGCTCGGGGTACATGTCGGCCGGCAAGTACCTGGTCGACCTGCTGCAGGACAACGAGGATCCCCGTCTGGAGATCTACTACAGCACGGATCCGGACGGGGAATACAGCGGCTCGCCTCCGGCGCTCTCGGGAGCCGGGGCGTGGTCCGAGCTCGCGACCGCCTTCGGGGCGCAGAGCTCCTCGACGTCGATCATCTCGTGCGCCGAGACGCAGTTCATCCTGGCCGAAGCGCGGCAGCGCACCGGCAACGGCGACGCGCAGGCCGCGCTCAACGCGGGAATCGAGTGTCAGGAAGACGAGTGGGACATCAACGTCCCCACGTACGACGAGGAGGATCTCCTCAACGAGATCATGATCCAGAAGTACATCGCCAACTTCCTGAACATCGAGAGCTGGATGGACTATCGGCGCACGTGCCTGCCCGACGTGCGCTCGACGGAGACGGCGGCCGGCGGCCGGGTGGGTCAGCTGTATCCCGCCCGCCTCTACTACGCCGACGACGAGACCCAGAACAACACGAGCATCCCCACCGCCGGAACGGCAGGTAACACGCTGCGCAAGGCGGACATGGGGAACCTCGCCGGGTTCTGGTCCACCTACAACGCCTGCCTGCCGTAGGCACGGCGCTCGGCTCCGGGGGGCCCGCGCTCCCCGGGGCCGAGCGACCCCGCGGCGTCCCCGGATCGCCCGGGCGCGGCCGCGCGCCGGGTCGGAGGTGACGATGAGGCCATCGCGTGGGGCTCCCTGGCTCGCTCTGGCGGCCCTCGCCTGCGGCCCACCGGCCGCGCAGTGGCCGCCCTCCCCCGACGGCTATCGCGTGACCATCGTGGTGCAGAACGACCTCGTCCACCGGGGCGACGTGCTCGTCAGGATCGTGCCGAGGGGCGGCGCTCCGAGCCTTCTGGGGGGAGCGGGCCCGGGAGAGGAGGCGACCCTCGAGTACCGGGCGCGCAGCCTCGGAGGTAGCTTTTCGCTGACGGCCCGCACGGGGGACGGGCGCCTCTACGGCTCCCGGGCCTTCACGCTCTTTCCCGACGCGGTCGTCGTGTGGCGGCTCGAGAGAAACGAGCTGCAGGTGCTCGGGTCCTCGGACTCGAGCCCGCCGTCGCCGTCCCGGGGCGGCCGAATCCTCCTGCCCAACAGCCGATGACACCGTGGCTCCTGCGTCTCCTGGCCCTCTCGCTCCTGGTCTTCGCCGGCGCGTGCTTCCACTACGTCCCCACCGAGCAGGCGCCGGTCCGGGGGACGCCGGTGTGGGTCTCGCTGTCCCGCCCGATACCCGTGCAGCTCTCGGAGCTGACCGCCAACGGGGTGGTCCGGCTTCGCGGGGAGCTGGTGTCGGCAGGACCGGAAGACCTCGTCGTGTCGGTGTTCTCCCTGCGGTCCCAGAGCGGATTCGAGTATCGCTCGCTGGGCGAGACGGTGGCCCTGCCCGCGGACGCCGTCGAAGGCATGGAGCAGCGTCGCTTCTCGCTGGTGCGCACCGTCGTCAGCGGGGCCGTGCTGGGCGCGGCAGGCTACCTGATCCAGCGCACCCTGCGGGGCGCCATCGGGGGCGGCGAGCCCGGAGACGGACCCGGCGACGTCCGCTGAGCCGGCCTCCCTTGACCCCCGATTTCCGGCCCGTCTACGTTGGATGCCGGCGGCGGCTCCACCCGCCGCGCGGAGGGCTTCGGAGGTAGCACGGTGACGGGTCGGGCGCTCGCATGGGCGGCGATGGTCGTCCTCGGATCGGCGCTTCCGGTGCATGCCCAGGTCGTGCGCGGCACTCTCACGGAGCGCGGAAGCGGGGTGCCCCTCGACGGCGCCGTCCTCGCGCTGGTGCCCGCCGGCTCGGACTCCGCGTACGTGCGGGCCCTCAGCGACGCCGCGGGAGGCTTCTCCCTGCAGGCGCCGGCCGGGCGCTGGCGTCTCCGCGCGGAGCTCATCGGGCACCGGACCGTCTACTCCGACGTCTTCGAGGCGTCGGACCAGGACGTGGTGCTCCGGTTGACCGCGCCGGTCGAACCCGTCTCGTTGCAGGGCGTCGCGGTCACGGCCGCCGAGCGCCGCTGCGTCGTGCGTCCCACCGAGGAGGGGCTCCGGACCGCGACGGCGTGGCAGCAGGCGCGCAAGGCCCTGGAGAGCTCGTTCCTGGCCCGGGAGACGGACGCCACCCGCTTCGAGGCCGTGCTGTACGAGCGGGACCTCGACCCCGGCTCGCTGCGCGTGCGGGAAGAGCATTCGGAGTCGTATCGAGCCGAGGGCCCCCGCCCCTTCCGCGGCGTGTCCCCCGAGTCCCTCGCCGCGGACGGCTTCGTGCAGGTCACCGACAGCGGGACGATCTACTTCGCGCCCGACGAGCGCGTGCTGCTGAGCGACGTGTTCCTCGACGGGCACTGCTTCCGCCTCCACGCCGACGAGCCGTCCGACGAGCTTCTGGGCCTGCGCTTCGAGCCCGTCGGCGGGACCGAGGTCACGGACATCGAGGGCGTGCTTTGGCTGGAGCGGGCCACCGGCGAGCTCCGGTCGCTGGATTTCCGCTACGTCAACCTGAGGCTGGGCGTGCCCACCGACCGGCTGGGCGGGGGCGTGCGCTTCCAGAGGCTGCCGGGCGGAGGCTGGATCGCGCGCCGGTGGTGGATCCGCATGCCGATCATCGAGATCGAGCACACGCGCGTCCTGGGTCGGGCGCGACAGCGCGTCGCCCTGTCGGGGATCCGGGAGCGCGGCGGCGAGGTCCTCGCCGTCGAGACCGCGGGCGTCCGCCTCGAGGACCTGGCCCGCCCGCGCGTGCAGGGCGTGGTCTTCGACAGCACCCGGGCCGTGACGCTGGGCGGGGCGGAGGTCGTCCTCGTGGGCACCGGCCACTCGACGCGGACGGACCGCTTCGGGCGCTTCGCCCTGACGGCCCCGGAGGGCGACTTCCTGTTGACGTTCCAGCACCCCCGGCTCGATACGCTCGGGTTCGTCCCCGAGCCCATCGCGGTCGAGATGCGTCCGGAGGTCGTGCGGCGGGCGCGGCTGGCGATCCCCTCGTCCGGGACGCTGCTGGCTCGGGCGTGCGGGCCGCAGGAGGGCCCGGTCCTGGCCGGCGTCGTCCGCGACGGGCGGGGCCTGCCCCTGCCGGGGGCCCGGGTCTCCCTGGGATGGCCGGCGCAGGAGCGCCCCAGCCTGTGGCGGACCGAGCGCAGCGACTCGCTCGGGCGCTTCGTCTTCTGCGGCGCGCCGCCCACCACCGACGTCGTCGTGCGCGCCGTCCGCGACGGCCTGACCAGCCCTCCCCACCTCGTGCGGGTCGAGGCGCACGCCCACGCGCGCGCGGAGCTGGTCGTGGACACCCTGCGCACGGCCGCGCTCGGCGGGATCGTCAGCGACGCGGCGACCGGCCGGGCCCTCGCCGACGTCTCGGTGCTCGTCGCGGGCACCGGCCAGGCGGCGCTCACGAACCCGAGAGGGGAGTTCGTCCTGCAGGACGTGCCCCCGGGCCGGCAGGTGCTGGAGTTCGATCACCTGCTGTACGGCGCGCAGGCCGAAGCGGTCGAGGTGGAGCCCGGCTCGGCCGTCTCCTTCGACGTGTCGCTGGACCAGGGGGCGATCGAGCTCGAGCCCCTCACCGTGAGCGTCGAGGCGCTCCCCCTCCCGGGAGTGCGCGGCTTCACGGCCCGCGCGCAGTCCGGGATCGGCTACTTCCTGACCGAGGAGCAGATCACCAGGCTGCAGCCCGTGCAGATGACCGACGTCCTCAACGCCGTCCCCGGCCTCACCGTCGCCTGCGGCGACCCCAGCGTGCTCGGAAGCGGGTGCCGGGTGCAGTTCGAGCGCGCGCGGGCGCTGGACCCGTCCGGCCGGGAGCGCTCCTGCCCGGTCCAGTACTTCCTGGACGGCTCTCCGGTCAGCGCCGAGCTCGTGGAGACGCTGCGTCCCGCGAACGTCCGGGGGATCGAGGTCTACAGCGGGCTCTCGGACGTGCCGCCCGAGCTCCGCAGGGGGCCGGACACGCGGTGTGGCGTGATCGCCGTGTGGCTGAAGGGGCGTCGCTGAGCCGACGCAGGTCGCGGGCGGACCGGTCGCGGGGCGGATCGGGCTCCGCCGAGGCGGGCGGGGACGCGAGCGGCGGCGATGCCACCGGGGACGACGCCACCGGCTGAGGACGGGCGCGGCGAGGACGACACCCGGCTGAGGACGCGCGCGGCTTGGACGCCGCGGCGGGCGATGCGATGTTGGCGCGTCCTCCGACTCCCACGCCCGAGCGTCCATGGATCGCCCACGCTCCGCCCGAGGAGCCGCCGACCTGCTCCGCGCGGCCCGCCGTCTCGCCCTCGTCCTCGCCCTCGTGGGCGCGACGGTGCCCGCCGGCGCCTGTCGGCCCGCTCCTCCGCCCGGCTCGGCCGGCGCCGGGGCGGCCGCCCCGGCCGGGCGCGCCGCGGGCCTCCCGTTCCCCGACGACCCCGACCTGTGGCCGACGATCCGGGAGGAGCGGATCGCCACGCTTCTGGGTCCGGCGATGGCGCGGGCCGGGATCGACGCCTGGGTGGTGCTCGCGCGCGAGAACGCCAACGACCCCATCGCCGCCCACGTCGGCGCCGAGAACGCGGGAGGGCTGGCGGCTTTCCTCTTCTTCGCGGACGCCGACGGCCGCCTCGAGTCCCTGGCGATCTCGCCCGAGACCGAGGCGACGGCCCTGGCCGAGGTCACGCCGCTGGACGGGGTGCGCTCGATCGCGCGCGGGAGCAGCCTCTACGAGGCCGTGGCCGAGGAGCTGCGGGCGCGCGATCCCGGCCGCATCGGCGTGAACTCGAGCAGCCGCAACATCGCCGACGGGCTCTCGTGGAGTCAGCGCAACGCGCTCGAGGAGGCGCTCGGCGCGGAGCTGTCGAGCCGCCTCGTGTCCTCCGAGGAGATCGTCATCGAGTGGCTCTCGGTCAAGCTGCCGCAGGAAGTCGAGATCATGCGGCGGGCCGCCGAGCTGACCGAGCGGCTCGAGCTCGAGGCGTACGCGCAGGTCGTGCCGGGCGTCACCACGGACGCCGACGTGGCGCGCTTCCTCAAGCGCCGGATGGCCGAGCTGGGCGTGACCGACGGGTGGGCGCCCGAGCAGAACCCCAACGTCAACTCCGGGCCCGACCGCGGCCACTCGCACGCCACGGACAAGGTCATCGAGCCGGGCGACGTCATCCAGACGGACTTCGGGATCCGGGTGCACGGCGTCTGGGTCACCGACATCCAGCGCTTCGCCTACGTGCTGCGCCCCGGCGAGACGGAGGCCCCGCCCGAGATGGCGGCGCGGTGGTCGCACGCCCGCGAGGGCAGCCGCGCGGCCCGGGCGGCGATGCGGCCCGGCGTCACCGGCTGGGACGTCGACCGGGCTCAGCGCGAGGTGCTCGAGCGCCACGGCTCGATCCCGATCATCTGGAGCACCGGACACCCCGTCGGATACTGGGCCCACGACGTCGGCCCGCGCCTCGGTGGGGCTGCCGGCGGGGCACCGCCTTCGGGCGACGCGGCGCGGGCGCTGCGTCCGGGTCACACCTTCGCCTTCGACGGGTTCTTCGGCTGGCCTCAGGAGGATGGCACGACGAAGACCATCTCGGTGGAGGAGATGGTCGTGATCACCGACGACGGAGCCGAGTGGCTGATCCCTCCTCAGGAGGAGTGGGTGCTGATCCCCTCGGGTTGAGGCGGGGGGGCGGGTCTTCGACCCCGCCTCAGCAGGAGGCGTCGATCGCCTCGAGCGCCGCGTCGATCTCGTCCCGCGTGTTGAAGAAGTGGATCGCGAGGCGGAGGTCGCCGGGGCGCCGGACCGGCGAGGCGAGGACGCGCGGCTCGCCGCTGAGGCGGTCGTATACGGATGTGGCGTCGCAGCCCGCGGGGAGGCGGAGCACGAAGACGCCCGAGCGGTCGGCCTCGGGCTCGGGCGAGGCCACGGCGAGGCGGCCGTCCCGCTCGCGGGTGCGCTCGATCGCGTACCCGACCAGCTCCTGGATGCGCGCGAGCGCACGCTCACGTCCGACCTCCTCGATCCACTCCACCGCCCGCCGGAAGCCGGCGAAGTCGGCGAGCGCGCGCGTGCCGAGCTCGTAGCGGGCGGCGGTCGGCAGGAGCGTGTAGTCGCCCGCGTAGTCGAGCGTGGCGTGGCTGTGGCTCCCTGCCCACGAGAGCCGCACCTCGTCGAGCCGGTCGGGGCGGACGAAGAAGGCGCCCGTGCCCTTGGGCCCGAGGAGCCACTTGTGCCCGCACGTGCTGTAGCAGTCGCACCCCAGCGCGCCGAAGTCCACGGGGACGCAGCCGGGGCCCTGCGCCCCGTCGAGGTGGAAGGCGACGCCGCGCGCGCGTAGGAGCTCGGCGAGCTCCGCGCACGCCTCCGTGCGCAACCGCCGCCCGTTGTTGCGGGAGACGTGGCTCAGGCTGACCATGCGCGTGCGCGGCGAGAGGACGCCGCGGACCTCGTCGAGGAGGTCCGTGCCTGCGTCGAGGTCGATCTCGCGCACGACGACGCCGAAGCGGTCGCGCAGGACGAGCCACGGCACGACGTTGGCGGGGTGCTCCTGGTTGCTGAGCACCACCTCGTCGCCCTCCTGCCAGTTCCGCGACCACGCCGCGATCGAGATCCCCTCCGACGTGCTGTGCGTGAGCGCCACCCCGCCCCGCTCCACTCCGAAGCGCTCGGCGAGGTAGTCGCGCAGCTCGGGCTCGATGCGGCCCATCTCCGTCGCGTAGCGTGGGTCGGCGGGCCCGCGGTTCTGAAACGAGAGCCGCTCGGCCACGGTCTCGATGACCGCGTCGGGCGACGGCCCGACGCCGCCGGTCTGGAAGTAGCGGCTCGCGCGCGCGGCCGGGATCTGC
>JABAOE010006488.1_pt5 | contig 27889 bp, 28 predicted proteins | sample 7062141 | NCBI WGS metagenome assembly JABAOE01 (sample SAMN14538627, study PRJNA623070) | marine sediment metagenome | biome: marine biome [ENVO:00000428]; feature: marine pelagic biome [ENVO:01000023]; material: deep marine sediment [ENVO:00002113] | place: India: Gulf of Khambhat ...
ACTTGAAGAGCTTGCGCGCCAATCAATCCAGGAAACTGGAGCCACCGAGCCGAGTCAAATGGGTATCGTAATGAAAGATCTTATGCCTCGCCTCCAAGGCCGTGCCGATGGAAAGCAGGCCAGCGAAATCGTTCAGACGCTCCTCAGCGCGGAATAACAAACCGAGAAGCCTAACGAATGGAAAATCGTAGCATCACCATCCGTCGTCGAATATCCAGCCTCTGGGAAAAAGTCCAGCTTTGGATCATCTTAGCGTTGGGCTTAATCGGTACGGTTCTGGCTCTTTCAATTACGGCGTTTGAAGACGGCTCAGCGGTCGCCCTTGAAGTCGGGGATGTCGCAGCGCAGGACGTTCTCGCGCCGAACGAGTTGAGTTTCGAAAGCGACGTGCTGACCGAGCAGGCAAAGGCCGCAGCCGAGCTTTCGGTGTCAGACATCTACGATCCGCCCAACACGGGCATCGCACGCATGCAGCTTGAAAGCCTGGCTGCCGCGCTTGACTTCATATCCGCAGTCAGAGCAGATGCATTCTCAACGCAAGCCGAGCAGATTGAGGAAATCAGCTCGTTGGAGGATCTCCAGTTTAATGAAGTGCAAATTCGATCCATCTTGAATCTTCCTGATTCACGCTGGGAGGCAGTTCGGCTGGAATCTCTATCGGTCCTTGAACAAGTCATGCGCGGCGAGATCCGTGAAGATCGTGTAGCCGAAGCTTCGAGAACCGTACGATCGTTGATCAGCTTCGGAATGGCTGAAGAACAGGCTCTGCTGGTCGAGGAATTGGTCAAAACGTTTGTCGTAGCCAACGCGCTCTTCAATGAAGAAGAAACCTCAGCTGCTCGTCAACAAGCTCGAGATTCAGTTGAACCTGTTACCCGCTCCTTAGCACCCGGTCAAACGATCGTCGGTCGCGGAGATCCGGTCTCGGCACTGGACATCGAAGCCTTGCAAGCGTTCAATCTGATGCGTCCAGCTAATCGACTGCTGGAATTTGCCACCCTGGCCTTGCTGGTCGCACTGCTCGGCAGCGCAGTTGCGCTCTTTGCCTACCGGGTCAATCCAGAGATGCTTGAGAACGTTCGCATCTCCTGGATCACCGCAGCATTGTTTGTGATTGCCTCGCTTGGCCTTGGCTATGCAGTCTCCGGCCAACCTGTATTGGCGTATTTCTTCCCGGCCGCCACTCTGCCAATGCTGTTAGCGATTCTTGTGGGACCGGGGATGGGAGTGATGTCGGCTTTGGTGCTAGGCGCGTTCGCGGGATTTCTGGGTGTGCGTGGGCTGGAGCTCGCGCTGTACTTCATGCTCAGCGGAGTGCTGGGAGCGCTGGCCATCGGACGTGCAGAGCGGCTGGGAATTTTCGCATGGGCAGGTTTGGTCGCGAGTCTGGCTGCCATCGCAGTCGTGATCATTTTCCGCATACCGGATCCAGCAGCAGATACCTGGGAGAAGGCACGCGTCGTGGGAGGAGCGCTTGTTACGGGCATCCTTTCAGCAGGGCTTGCATTTGGTGTTCTCATGCTGATCGGCAGCACGCTGCGGATCACAACGAATATCCAATTGATAGAACTCTCGCGTCCTGATCATCCGCTACTTCAGTTGCTGCTCCGGGTAGCACCCGGCACCTACCAGCACACCTTGCAGGTTGCGAACTTGGCCGAGCAGGCAGCCAGGGCAATCGGTGCCAACGCCTTGCTCACCCGGGTTGGATGTCTCTATCACGATGTCGGCAAGACGGAACGCCCTCAATTCTTTATTGAAAATCAGCTTTCGGGCCAGAACATTCATGAACAAATGGACCCGGCCACCAGCGCCAGCATGATCATTGCCCATGTGCCAGATGGATTGGCGCTAGCCAAGAAGCATCGCCTTCCTCGGGTGGTTACTGATTTCATCCCTGAGCATCACGGTACGATGCGGACAAACTACCAATATCATCTTGCGCTGAAGGCTGCCGGAGATGATCCCGACAGTGTTGACCCACGTGACTTCACCTATCCAGGGCCCAGGCCACGCTCGAAGGAGACCGCCATTTTGATGTTGGCCGACGGGGTCGAGGCGAAGATCCGCGCCGATATGCCAGAGAACGAGCAAGCATTGGATGAAGCGGTCGCTTGGGTGATCGAGGACCGCCTGGCGAAAAATCAACTTGCACAGACAGATCTGACCCTGAAGAACCTGGATACTATTCGACGGTCATTTGTTAATACACTACGCAGCATCTACCATCCGCGTATTCGCTACCCCTCGATTGCTGAAGAGGTAGATCAGGCAGATTCACCAGAAACTGGAAAAGAGCTTCCGGATACCGAGCCGATCGTGACTACGAGTCCTGAGGAAGCTTGATGACATGCTGGTGCAGGATTTGCGGGCAGAATCGAGATGAGGTGAGCCACTTATGAGCTTGGAAGTCCGTGTTGAAGGAGGTCCGTACGGACCGGGATTTGACCAAACGATAGTAGCCGCTGCCGAAGCTACGCTGCAGGATCAAGGAATTAAGACTGGATCCATCACTATCGTGTTGACCGATGAGCTCGGGATTTGCGAGTACAACCTCAAGTACGCAGGTATCGATCAGCCCACAGATGTACTGTCATTTCCAGATGGGGAAATGGATCCAGACTCCGGAATTCCGCATCTGGGTGACGTGATCGTTTGTCCGCCGATTGCCCTCACCGGCGCAGCTATGGGGCGACACGAATTGCTCAATGAAGTCTGCCTGCTCACCGTTCACGGCGTTCTTCATCTCCTGAACTACGATCACGAAAACGAGGAGAAGGGCTCTGAAATGTGGGCGATTCAAGACCGTATCCTTGAGAGATTAGGTGGACCGATCCACGGAACTGCTGAACGCTAATTGGTCCACACCTTCATGGTGCACACTTAAACCAGTGCGAGCTTCATTTCTCGACACATTCCGTAACGCTATTTCAGGAATCGCATACGTCCTACGCACACAACGCAATGCTCGAATCCATTTGGGAATCACCTCGGCTGTTCTGCTCCTGGGAATATGGCTGAGGCTATCCCTCTCAGAATGGGTATTGCTCGCAACCGTTGCTGGCCTTGTTTGGAGCGCTGAGTTGATCAACACTGCCATTGAAACCGCAGTTGATTTGGCCAGCCCGGAACGGCAAGAGCTCGCTGGCACTGCGAAGGACATCAGTGCTGGAGCTGTGCTCCTCGCGGCAATGGTGGCTGCAATCGTTGGCCTACTGGTCCTGGGCCCACCGCTCCTGGACCGCATAGGTTTGTAAGGGATGCGCTCCTTTTGAGCTATTCATCAGGCCCCCAAAAGCTCTCATTGCAACCGATCGTTCGATATGTAATAATCCTCGATTGCCACTCGGTGGCAGGGTTTCAGCGCGCAAAATTATGACAGACGACGTCCGAATGCTGCAAAGTAATTTGTATCGTGCTGCCACAACTTCATTGGATTTTGACAGCCCTGGCGAAGCGCTGGACGAATTGATCCAGCTGGCCAACGAGCTAACCGGGTCTGATCGAGCGGCGCTCTACGAGTTTGATCAAGCCAGCGCTAGTTTTACGCCGCGGTTCTCCGAGGGGGTGTCGATCAGTGATCTCGGGAGGCTCTCCTCCACGGCAGACCATCCTGTGCTGCGTGAAGTGATCTCCAACCATCGTGCGGTGGCAACCGATGGCAGTGCCGGGTCGATGGGTCTGCCGCTGGCGCCAGGTTCGGTTGCATGCGCTCCATGCTTCACAGGCGATAAGACCTACGGTCTGATGTTTATCGCCAACGATCAGGGAAAGGCATATAGCGATGAGGACCTCTCAACGTTAGATGTCCTGGCAGCGAGGGCCGCTGAGCTACTTGCATTTGCGCGGCAAACCGCGAGCCAGAACTACCTGTTTCACAAGCTATCGCTCCTTTATCAGGCCAGCCACTCCATCACAGGCTCACACGAACGCGATGAAGCGATTCGGCAAATGGCCGCCCATCTCCTAAAGGCCTCCTCAGCAAACATCTGTGAAGTCCAGATCCTGGAAGACGGCACGGAGCAGATTCGTAGATTTCAGCAGCCGCTTGGACAATCGGTACCGCATACGGTGGTCACAGATGGGCCAATCCAAGTGCCTAACTACCCCATTCACGACCAAGTACTCAGTGAGCTCATGCCTGCCACGATCAACCTTCAGCCTCCAGTTGGATCGGGAGAAGATCTGGCTCTGCTTCAATCGGAAGGCTACACGGCGGCTGCGGTTTTCCCGCTCGCGGTAGGCAACGATCCCCTGGGTTTAGTCCGAATCCTATACGAGCAGCCTGGCCGCCAGATCGATGAGCAAGAAATGGAACTCGCTCAGGCGATCGTAAACATCGGCGCCATCGGATTGCAGGATGCTATCCACCTGGAAACCGCCGAATCAAGAGCCAGCCAGCTGCAGGCGCTGAGCGAAATCGGCCGAGAAATGACCTCAACACTCGACCTCGAAGCCGCGCTTGAAAACTCGATGCGGTATGCCCAGGAAATGCTCCAGGCTGAGGCGTGCGTTCTATTCCTGCTGGATGAGGGCGGTGAGGAGCTTGTGCTCAAGGCCAGCGGTGGCCGAGTGATGCGGGTCAAGGACGTGGCAATCCGTCTGGAAGAAGGCATAGCTGGATGGGTTGCTCGCAACAAATCTCCGCTAATTGTGAACGACGTACGCACCAATCCGCTGTATCACAGCGCTATCGACGCTCAGACTGGCATGCTGACCTCCTCCGTGTTGTGCGTTCCGCTTGAGACGCGCGGAGAAGTCCTCGGCGTGATCGAAGCCATCAACAATCCTCGCGGTTCATTCACAAAAACCGATCAGCAGATGCTGTCTTCGGTGGCCTCCTGGGCCGCGATCGCGCTGGATAATGCCAACCTGTTCCAGCGAGTAGCGGAGGAGCGCAGCCGCCTTGAGGCCACATTGGTGGAAACTGCTGATGCAGTGGTGCTGACAACCCCGGCTGGGTATATCGTTCTGGTCAACAAGGCCGCTGCGCAAGCGTTCCGAATCAACGCAGAAAAGGCGGTAGGCCGACCGGCAGACGATATCTTCTTTGACCATCCGTTGGGTGAATCGCTGATGAGCCAAACCCTCGAGCTGCCCACAACACTCGAGGTGACGACCCCTACCGATCGAACGCTCTACGCCACCATCAGTGAAGTTCCAGACGTTGGGCGCGTGGCGGTAATGCAAGACATCACCGCCCTCAAACAGATCGACAACATGCGCGCTCAGCTGCTGGGAACTGCGGCTCATGACTTGAAGAACCCACTAAACGCGATTCGATTGGGTGCGGACTTGCTGGCCGATGCGCCGTTCAGCGAGCAGCAGCGCAAAGCACTTGATATGATGCATCGTGCCACGGACAGCATGACCAGCCTGATCACTGGCCTGCTGGAAACCATCCGAGTCGAATCAACTGCCAACATCCTGTTCGAGCCAACCAACATCAATGATCTGATAAGGCGCGCAATCGAAGATCTGCGGCCGCTGGCCGACGCCAAGAAGCACACGATTCAATATGTGCCGCCGCAGGAGTCGCTATTGATCATGGGCGATCCCAACCGGCTTAACTCGGTGATGAGCAATCTGATCAGCAACGCCATCAAATTCACGAATGAGGGCGGGAAGATCCACGTCGTCGTGATGTGGAACGATGAGGAAGTCACAGTATCCGTAAAGGACAATGGGCCCGGAATTCCTGAGGAAGAGCTGCCCAGGGTCTTTGAACATCTTTTCCGCGGCAGGGCCGCCGTCAGCGATCCAAACAACCCGATAGAGGGCACCGGACTCGGTCTGGCACTGGCCAAAACCGTCATCGAGCAGCATGGTGGACGATTGTGGGTCGAGAGCGAAGAAGGTAAAGGCAGCACGTTCCTGTTCGCGCTGCCGCGCGAAGCGACTCCCAAAACCGGTTCTCTCAAACCCGACGTAGATCGATAAAGCAGAAATTCATGTGCAGACCCTACCGCCGGAACGCCGGCGGTTTTTCTTTGTGCAAACGATCTGGCGGCGTTTGCGAAAGGGCTTTGTACCTTTTCAATGCTGAGAGCATCCACAGGTTAGAATTCGAGCCTTGGTTACCTTCCAAGAGCATGCGAGGAAGTGAATGGCGAAAGCAAGATTTCGTTTTGGAACTGTTGGAACCCCACGATCGACACCGAAGAAACCAGGCGGCGCCGTAGGGGGAGTACTCCGCTTGCGCGAATTGGGGCTTGACGCCTTCGAGATTGGATGGGTTCGGTCGGTCCGGGTCAAGGAGGAGACCTGCGCGCTAATAAAACAAGCCGCAAAAGAGCACGATGTAGCCCTCAGCGTCCATGCTCCGTACTACATCAACCTGAACGCCACAGACGAGGAGTGGCCGAAAAGCCGCAAGCGTTTGATGGATGCTGCGCATTATGGAAACCTGGCTGGCGCTACCGATATCATCTTTCACCCGGGATCCTACTTCGGCAATCCGCCCGAGGAGGTCCTTGAGTTTGTCATCCCGCGCTTGCAAGGCTGCGTTGATGAGCTGCGCGAGGCCGGAAATCCGGTAACGCTGAGACCAGAGACCATGGGAAAAAGCGCGCAGCTAGGAACGCTCCAGGACGCGCTTGTGCTATCGAAAGAGATCGTGGGAGTCGACCCTTGCGTTGACTTTTCACACCTTCATGCGCGAGCGGGTGATGGAAGTCGCAATTCCTACGAAGAGTGGACTGACTCGCTCAAGCGCTACAAGAAGCTGCTGGGGGCCCGGGCGCTCAAACGCATGCACATTCACCTCTCTGGAATCGAATATGGTCCCAAAGGGGAGCGGCACCATTTGATGTTGAAAGAATCTGATCTTGACTTCGAGGCGCTCCTCAGAGCGTTGAACGATGCGGGTTGCGGTGGACGGATCGTGTGCGAAAGCCCGGTGATGGAAGACGACGCACTGGTAATCCAGAAGGCGTGGGCTGCGCTGATCAAAACGTAATCCTGCAACCGTCTACAGACTCGGTGAATCGATAGGGGCTGTCATTCCAGACAGCCCCCTTTTTGTTGTTTCACCATTTCCTATGCGCTCACGTCCTGCTCCTGGCCTTCCCCTGGGCCTGGACGGTCGGGCCGATTTTCCGGCGGACCCTCAGGGGGCCGACCGGGACGACCTTCCGGGCTTCTTGCACCGACAAATAGCGCAAACAGCCCGCTTTCGGTTTCAATCGCGCCCACTGCGGCTCCCATTCCTTCTTCAAGTTCTGCGTAACTGCTGACACCAGCATAGTGAGTCTTTTCCCCAACGTGGAACGAGATTTCGTCGCCCGCTCGAGTCCGCAGCGTGAAAGAGCTGCTTCCCTTTGCAATAATCCGTCCCGCAGCTTTCACGTCTAACTCAGGCCGGTCCTCTGGATCTCCAGCCGCAACGACCAGCGCCAGAAGCTCGCCGCCCTCCTGCTGGATCGCGCCGACCATGGCAAACATTCCCTGCTTAAGATCGTGGATGTCTTCGATCGAACCGTCTCGACTATGGAATCGAGTTCGTTCGTCCGTCGAGAGCTGGAACTCCGCTCCCTCGCGGTCCATCAGCGTGAAAGTGCCTTGCCCAGGAACAACATCGGTGATCTCGCCGCCCAATCGGTTGATTTCAGGCCGATCCCTGGGTTCACGGGCTGCAATCAGGAGCGCGATTGGCAGCCCACTCTCCTGCGGGATTGCAGCCACAAGCACCTGCATGCCGATGGCCAGGTCCTCAAACCCTTCGATGCCGTCGCCGCGATACCGGGTTCGGTCACCGGCCTTGAAAACTTGGGTACCACCCTCTCGAGTTTTCACAGCAAGGCTCTGGTTGCCAGGATCCAGCGCTTGAATTTCCCCTGCAACTCGCAAGTGTTCAGGAAGGTCCTCTGGATTTCCGGCCGCCACCATGGAGGCGATCAGCGTTCCATCTGGCTGCTCACTGGCGGCCACCATTGCCTTCATTCCCTTCTTCAGATCATGGATATCTTCGATTGCCCCGTCGGGGCTACGGAATTTCGTCTGGTCATTGGTTTGAAACTCCAATTCCCTGCCCTGTCGAGTGTTAAGAGAAAAGGTGCCTTGGCCAGGCACAACTCCTGTGATTTCTCCGGCCACCCGTAGTGCTCCTTCCCGGTGCTCAGGAGATGGCTCCTGTGCAAATACCGCACTCGGTATCGCCAGCGAAACTGCCAACAACCCTATTGTGGCTATGCGCAATGTGTTCATCGTCGAATACCTCCCGAATTGCACCCATGATGCGGGAGGGGCGCAACGTAGTGGTCTTAATTGTGTAAAAAGGGGGTTAAAGCTAGGCGCCTGGGAAGGCGATCTCTTCTTTCCCGGCCAGCTTATCTTGAATGCGCTCGATCACGATATCCAGGTGGCTCTGCCGGTGGACAAAATCCAGATCATCAGCAACAATGGTGAGCGACGGGCAGACATCGAATCTCTCCATCCACTCATCGTAGTACTTTTCCAGCAGCGACAAGTAATCCGACGTGACTCCTCCCTCCATGTCGCGCCCTCGATCCTTGATCCGGTCCATGAGAACAGGCACCGAAGCCTTCAAATAGATCAATAGATCGGGCGTCGGCAACAATCCCACGACAAGGTCGAACACCTGACGATAGGTCGCATAGTCGCGTTCCGTTACAGTCCCCAATTCCAGCGCTGCCCGGGCAAAGATTTCCGCATCTTCATAGATCGATCGATCAATCATGGCGGAAACCTTTGACCTAGCCAACTCCATGTGTTGGTTTGCGCGATGTCCCAGAAAGTAGATCTGCAGATAGAATGCCCAGCTCTGCATGTCAGCGTAGAAATCGGAGAGGTATGGATTGTCATCAACAGACTCGAAAGCAGTTTCCCACCCGAGTTGTTCACCAAGCTTTTGGGTCAGTGAGGTCTTGCCTGCACCGATGTTGCCAGATACAAGGACGAAGTGTTTCGCCATACCGCTTTCCCTTCTGAGCGCCAGACGCGAGCAGGGTGATTCAAAGCATAGCACGACTGGGTGACGCGATTTCTCCGAGACCCCAAACTCGTTCACCAATATGCATCTTCACTAGGTAAACTTGCGCCGATGCCAGGACCTCTCACAGGCAAACGAGCTCTCGTTACCGGCGCCACAAGCGGCATTGGCTATTACACGGCGCTTGGTCTTGCACGTGCCGGCGCTGATATCGTCCTCGGTGGACGAGACAAAGAGCGAGCGGAACAAGCCGTGATGGCCATACAGCAGGATGTCAAGTCTCCGGAGATCAGCTACCTAATTGCCGACATGAGCTCAATGGATGAGGTCCACAGCTTTGCTGCGGAATACATAGACCGTTATCCATCACTGGATATCTTGGTCAACAATGTCGGTGGATTCTTCCTGACCCGGAAAGTGAGCGTTGATGGCTATGAAATGACCTTCGCACTCAACCACCTCAGCTACTTCCTGCTGACGCTGCTCTTGGAACCATTGCTTGTTGAGAGCGAGCCTGCAAGAGTGGTCAACGTGTCCTCAGCCGCGCACCACGGTTCCCACATCCACTTCGACGACCTGCAACTGGAGCACCGCTACTGGGGGCTTACTGCCTACGGTCAGTCGAAATTAGCAAACGTTCTCTTCAGCTATGAGCTGGCAAGCCGGCTGCAAGATAAAGGCGTCACTTCTAATGTGCTGCATCCAGGTTTCGTGCGAACCGGCTTGGGCACCAAAAACCTCAATCCCATAATCGCACCTTTTGTGTGGCTAGGTTTCCTGGGAGGAATGAACCCCGAGGCTGGAGCTCAGACGTCGCTTTTGCTCGCGACGGTACCAGAACTTGAAGGCGTTACCGGAAAATACTACAGCGAAGGCAAAGAAGTCCGTTCCTCGCCTCTTTCATATGACAAACCTGTCGCAGAGCGCTTGTGGAATATCAGCGCGGAATTATCGGGGCTCCCGAATCAAAACGGGCCAGCCAGGGGCTGACCCGCAAAAACGCTCCGCGAATTGCGTTTAACTTTCTCCCACAGCGTCTCGTAGGCCGTCAACCACCTCCATCGCCTTGGCCCATTTACCAGGCCAATGCTCTCCCGTGTCGAGACCGTTTTCTTTCCAGAGGCGTGCAGCCTCTTCTTCGCCTACAAGCTCTGCAACTTCGTTGTAGAGTTCGCCCATGTTCAGCTGAACGGTCCCCCTATCGTTTTGCTGTTCGACTGCCATCGTAGTCTCCCTTGGGTGGCACATTATTGCACACAAAGGGACCAAAAGCGGATGGTCAAACAGTCACACCTGTAAACCTGAAGTCACGGATCTTTACGGCTGGCGCGGAAACCGCTGAACGTACGAAATCGTCGACAACGACTCGGACGTCGGAGCCCAACCCTTCGATGTTGTTTAGAGCCTCCACGTAGGATTGAGTGAAACGCAGATCCTTGACCGCACGTGTGATCTTCCCACCCTCAATGAGAAACACACCATCGCGCGTCATACCGGTGACGACACAGTCCCGCGGATGAACGTGACGCGTATAATGGAAACGAGTGATGTAGGCTCCGTAGTCTACAGAGGCAATCATGTCCTGAGTACTCACATCGCCGGAGGCCATGAACAAATTGGCCGGCAGCGGTGAGTAATATCGGACCATCGGAGACAACTCTGGCGAAAGCGCATGACCGGTGGTCTGTCTGCCAACCAGGGCTGCAGTCTCCCGGTCATAGACCCCGCCAATCACGCTTCCATTCCGCACGATGTCAACACTCACCTTTTGGGTTCCCTCCGCATCGAACGGTCGAGGCACGCCAGCCGTATCGAAGCCGTCATCCCAGATACTCACGGATTCGTGCATTGCTTGCTCGCCAATCCGCTCCGAGATCCAGGAACGACCTTCCGCAATCGCTCTACCGCTCATGCCAGGCAGCGCAAGCATTTGAACCAGATCAACGGTCGCATAAGGGTCCAAGACTACCGTCATCGAACCTGGCTCGATGGTCGCACGGTTGGAGGAATCCACCGCTTTCCGGATTGCCTCTTCGCCAAGCGCCTGAACCGGAACACCGTCCAGTGTCCAGTGGGAGGCCTGAGCCCATCCCGAGGCCCCGCTGTGGCTAACTACCGTCTGAAAGTCGACCAGCGATCCTGCATGGTATTGAAAAGCACCGGCCGAGTTCGCTACGGCGAGTTCGCCTACCTCGACCTGGTAGGCCCCATAGGCTTCTTGGCCGGCTTTGGCTGCAGACTGGCAGAATTGACGAACTTGCTCCGCCCTTTCAAGAGGAGTCTGCCGAGCAACCCCCTCATCCAGTGAGACTACCGCTGCGCTTTCAGACGGCCCGGCGAGCTCAGGTGGCGCAGCAGCTTGCCTGCCAGCTCTGGCAATCTCGACCGCGCTATCTGCGGCCTCCTTCAAGGCTCGCGCTTCCAGCACATTGGTTGACGCCATGCCCTCGCGCCCGTTCTCCCATACCTTGATGTGGACGCTGGCTTCTTTCTCCTGGACATTCTGGTGAACGGAGTTCTTATAGAACCGCGTAAGACCATTCGTCTTGGAGCTAAAAACCAGTTCTGCAGCATCTGAATTGCAGTTCTCCAGGACCAGCATGGCTAGCGCTTTTACTGCTCTCTCACCCAACATCGCACGTCCTCATTTCAGCGGTGGATCCCGACTTGTACATTGCGGAAGCGGGTCGGCGCAGCACCATGACCGGTATGCATGGTCTGGCTGGGCTGCCCTTTTCCACAATTGGGCGTACCCCACATCGTCCAGTGATCTGCATCGCACACTGCATCGCAGCTTCCCCAGAATTCGGGAGTAATCCCTGTATAGGTCGGGTTGCGGAGCATCTTTCCAAGTTTTCCATTCTTGATCTCGTAGCCGATCTCGGTTCCGAATTGGAAGTTGTAGCGCCGATCGTCGATGGACCAGGAGCGGTTCGTTTCCATGAAGATGCCATCTTCGGTGTCTGCGACGAGATCGTCAAATGACCAGGTGCCTGGCTCCAGGCTCACGTTGGTCATGCGAACAAGTGGTATCCGATTCCACCCTGAAGCGCGCATGCAACCATTGGAGATCAACCCCAGCTTGGGGGCAGTTTCGCGAGACATCAGGTAGCCAACAAATTCACCTTCGCGGACAATTGGCGTCGATTGAGCTGGAACGCCTTCATCGTCCCAGCCGAACGTCCCCAAACCCAAGGGGCGTACGCTGTCAGCCGTGAGATTCACATATTCCGATCCGTACTTGAAATTGTTGAGCTTCTCGGTAGTCAGAAAGGATGTACCAGCGTAGGCTGCCTCGGTTCCATAAACCCGGTCAAGTTCGATCGGGTGACCGCAGGATTCATGCACCTGTAGCGCTACCTGATCACCTCCCAGGATAATGTCTGTCCTGCCACTCGGGCATTGGTCCGCTGCGAGAAGTGCAACAGCCTCACCGGCCACTCGATCCGCGTTACCGGGTAGGTCCCAACCCACAACCGTCTCCCATCCTGCGGTGACCTGCTGACGGCCCCACGAAGTCGGGTAGGAACGCTGCTGCACCTCCCCCCCTCCAACTGCCACCGCCATCATTCCCCCACCGGTCTCGACGATCAGCTGCTCCGTTCGAGCTCCTTCGCTGTTCGCAAACCACTTTCGCTCTCTGATAAATACCAGATTGAGTAACCGGGACTTAATTTCGGGTCGGGCTGCGAGCAATTGGTCGGTATCCGCCAGCAAACCGATCTTCTCATCAAGAGAGATTGTGAACGGATCGATTTCTACAGGGGTTTCATAACTGCCCACGCTGGTCACGGGCGGTCCGAGCTGAACGGGTTCGCCTGGCACAATGGCTGAGGCCTTTGCAATCTCGACTGCCCTGGCCGTGATATGGTCAATTTCATCGAAACTCATCCCACGCGAGGATGCGAAACCCCAGGCATCATCGACCAGTACGCGCACCCCGATGCCAAGATTCTTTGAGCTTTCCTGCGTTCGCATTTCCCCGGTCTGCATCACCAGGGTTTGCGTCTCATTCTCAACCACGCGTGCGTCAGCGTACGCAGCACCCAGCGCGTTTGCCTGATCCAGCGCCCTGTTTAATAGATCTTGCATGCACGGAATCCTTCCAGGGCAGTCGCGTTCAATCCACCCGAATTGATATTCTAGTCCGATTGTTGAAGAACCCGAATTGCGATGGCCTCACTTGGGCGTCAATCAGCTCGCAATCGCGACAAATTCGATCTCCAAGATGAATTCCTCATCCACAGAGGCCACACGCTGCACGCGAGGAATTGACAAGCTAAAGTCAGCCCTTGAGATGGTTGCCGATGCGAGACCTTCGAGGCGATCCACCGATGTCAACATCGCCTCGCCCGAGAAGGTTACTTCTTTTGCGATATCACGGACCGTCAACAAACCAACCACCTCGAATGGCACCGTCTCGCCCACGATTAACTCGTCGGGTATCCCCCTGATCTCTGTTGGCTCAAACGTAATTGCTGGATACTGGCTGGATTGAAGGATGAATTCCCTAATTGCACGATCGCGAAACGAACTATCCGTGACAAAGCTGGACGAATCAACAATGAACTCGCTCAGTCTGCTCTCGTGTGGGTTCGTGGCGTTTAATACCCCGCCACCCTCGATCTGATTGGTGACACCGNNAGCCAAGATCTCTCCGATAATGAATCGTGCTTCCGATTCATCTGCAACTAGTTCGAAGGAAGTACCCCCTCCGCTTGCTGGTTCATTGTCCTCTACGCTTGTTGATTGCTCATCTGACTCAAGTTCTTCTTCAGATCCTGACCCGACTGGTTGCGATGACTCAGTTGATTCAGCTTCGGGAGCCTCCTCTGGCGCTGCAGGCGATGCACAAGCACTCACGACGAGCCCAGCCACCAGAAAGAGCGGGGCTAAATAGCGAATCTTCACATTTTCCTCCTAGGCAAAATGGACAGTGGTATTCTCTCCAAAGGTACCGCTTCGTATTGCAGCTAAGTATATTTTTTTCACATCAGAAACCATTAAATTGGGATGTGTCTGTTGCCAAAGTCGATGAANNGAAATTTACACAAAGCCGCTAAAGATATCATCGTGGCCGCAGGTGAATTCAGCTATTCTTAATCGCTCTGGGTACAATGAGTGCTGGTTTCCAAGGGTGAACTGAGGTCACAACCTCAATAAGGAATGCCGATGCTTGAATGGCGCGCCAAAGTACTCGAACCGACCAAGAAGCCTATAAGACGTAACTGGGCAGCAGACGCGATTCCCAAAGGTGTGGTAGCCATTTTGGCTATCTTGCTCCTCATTTGGGGTCCAGTAGAAGCTTCGGAATCCATGGAGGATATCGAACAACAAGTGTGGGATGCCTTCAGGGAGCAAACACTTGTGACTGCCCCATCTTACGTGGTGCAGCAAGCACACCAAGATCCAATTACCAATCTGACCTACTCGCCGGACGGCGCAACGGTTGCAACGGGCTCTCAAGATGGCACGGTCGCCCTGTGGGATGCCAGGGATGGTTCGCTCATTCGGACCTTGATCGGTCATAGTGATGGAGTCAACTCGATTGCTTTTTCGCCCGATGGACAGCGGCTGATATCAGGATCCGACGACCGAACCGCAATTCTTTGGGACGTATCCCAGGGTACGGTCATTCGTGTGCTCGATCCCATCGTGGATAGCAGAGTGGTGAAAGTTGACTTCTCCCCCGATGGAAGCCTGGTCGCCCTTGGCGGCAATCGCTGCGTCATTGAGTTGAGACGTGTTCCGAGCGGGATTTTAAGTCGCACTATCGTTCCCGTCGGGTGTGCTCCCGGGAACCCGGGTGGCTCCGTAGATTTTTGGGGCCTGGATTTTACGGAGGACGGGAGCCAGGTATTGGTCGGGGATGGCCGGCCCTGCTGTGGCGGCGGAATCCTTCAATGGTACACAACACGCGACTACCTTCCCCCGAATGTGCTCAAAACTGGCAACGTAGTTGTGCGCGATCTGGTGCTTTCCCCCGATGGATCTGAGATCGCACTCGCCCTGGTTGGACTGTCCGATATCTGGATCCTGGACGCCAGCGATGGAATTCTTAAAAGCGTACTGCCGGATCACGTGTTCCGGGTCAACGACGTAGAGTTCTCACCAGACGGGTCTCTCCTGGCATCCGTAGCGAACGATACTGGTGTGGCGTTGTGGAACCGGTCGGACGGTACTCTCCTTCAGATGGTTCAAGGTCATCTTCTTCAAGCCACCGCACTGGGCTTCTCTCCAGATGGCCAATATCTTGCGACCGGTTCGCAAGGTGGAGAACTTCGTATCTGGGAAGTCCAGGAACTGCTGGACGCGCAGTAGGGACCGCCGCAAGTACTCCCTGGCTCAAATCGTATTCCGAGTTTTGACCGAGGATCCGTAACTAGCTTGAACTTCCGTTCACAGAGCTTCCAGCTGGGGAGAAGTCTATGAAGTCAATAAGGCGATTCCGGATCGGCGCGTTTGGATGTGATCTTGACCAGCGATCTATTATTTCTTCGCGCAGGACGAATCAACGCAATTGTCCGCGAACGCAGCGTTAGCGTTCAGCCTTTTGGGGCTTGGGCAAAAAACGACTTCAACCAGGCCTAGATAATTGATGCATCCCAATCATTGTCCCCGCGCCCGCCTTCGACGCATAGAACTCGATGTCTCGGCTGCGGGAAAACTATATGCTTTCAAATGAGCCGAGACCTGCGTCGATACAGTCGCCAGACCTATATAAACCTCTTCCTTGGCTTTTTGTTCCTGCTCTTTGTTGGGGGCGGCGCATTGGTGTACTTCATTTATGGACCCGGCGCAGCTTCTACTGCACTGCTTTGCATGGCCATCGGATTGTCGCCCCTCGTACTGATCGGATTGGTCTTGCTTGGCATCCAGTGGCTGGCCAACCGAGGGGAGTGATTTGGGCCGGCCCACCGTCGCTTGGATAGCACCGCGACTGTGCAAGCCTGGAATCCCGGAACCTCCCTTGCGAACGGATTTGGATCGCACTGGGTGGTAGGATAATCGCTCGATGCCTATCAGAGATCCCAATCGTCTTGCCGTAAAGGGCTCCCTGCTCGTTGTTTCCACGATGGTCGTGTTTGGAGGGGCCATCATGGCCCCCACACTCCCGGCGATCCGAGCCCAATTCTCCGAATTAGACAATATCGAATTCTGGGTGAGATTCGTTCTGGCTCTGCCTCCCTTGATGATCGCCCTTTCTGCACCTCTCGCTGGCTACCTCGTCGATACCACTGGACGGAAAATTGTGCTCGTGGCCGCAGTGGTTATGGCTGGACTGGCCGGGGTTTCTGGGTATTTCCTGCAGAGCTTTGGATCTGTACTCATCGGTCGCGCGGTTCTTGGGCTGGCAGTTGCCGGCTTAATGACCAGCACGACGACCTTGATTGCGGATTACTACTCCGGATCCGAACGCTCTCGAGTCATGGGGTTGCAAGCTGGATTTATGGGGATTGCCGGAACGCTTTTTCTGATACTTACGGGGGCTCTGGCTGATATTTGGTGGCGCACTCCATTTCTGGTGCACTTATTTGCGTTCGCTGTTCTACCGTTTGTACTGGCCTTTATCTATGAACCCTACGCCCAGGAACGCTGCCTGGAAAAACCGCCCGCCGCGGGAGAACCCGGCACATGCGTTGGGCAATCCATCCAGGAGGCGAAACCCGAAGAGCTGCCGCAAGAGCAGGCGCCGATCCCCGTTCGATTAATCGCATTCATCTACGGTGTGATTCTGCTGGTTGAGATTGTCTTCTATGTGGTTCCCGTACACCTGCCGTTTTATCTGCAAGATGTTGTCGGGAGTTCTGGGGTTGAGACAGGTTTGGCCATTTCCGCGATGAGCCTATCATTCGCGGCTTCTTCTTTCTTCTATGGACGCGTTGCAAAAAGTTTCGACCACATATCGGTGCTAATGATCGGCTTCGTGCTGATAGGGATTGGCTATGCACTCGTGACTCTTTCACGAGGTTCAGCACTCATGTACGTTGGTTTGATCGTCTCAGGATTCGGGATCGGCCAGCTGGTCCCCAATTTGTATGTTTGGCTTGCGGATGAGGCACCCGTTCAAATCCGGGGCCGCGTGATTGGCGGATTCACGACGGCGCTGTTCCTGGGCCAGTTTCTCTCTCCGATCATCAGCCAGCCCATCACAACCTCTTTGGATCCGGCAAATACCTTCCTGATTGCTGGTCTGTTTTTACTGCTGCTGGTTCCATTTATATTCATTGGGCGCAGTCGATTGCGGTTGCTGACCGCCCGTGCCTCGTAGCGAGTGCCAGTCAGCCATGCTCGTTGCGAATGAAGGTCGGGTTTCGGATAAATTTTACAGCCGCAGCTATTGCCCTGCATGGGGCTCTAGAAGTTCAGCACCTCTCCATCCGCCGGAATCAATACTCGATCTGACAGACCGGCTTCCTTGACCGCATCCGCGAGCTCCGCACGGCGAAGCTGGCAATGATTGATCGATTCCATATGTACTGCCACCACATATCCGTTGGGAACAGATTGCGCCACTCGGATCACTTCTTCAGCGTCCATCGTTATGGGATCGCTGTCGACAAACTGAGCGGCGCCTGCGTTCACGACAATGACGTCGGGAGTATGGTCTGTGATTGCGCTCTCAACCTCCGGGCACCAGACTGTATCACCAGCGATATATAGTGATGGCTCGTTCTTCGTCTTGATCACGAATCCGGATACCGGTCCGATTCGCTCGGCGACCGCTCCTGTTCCGTGCCTTCCCCCTGTAAGCGAAATGTTCAGGCCTCGCCACTCCAAACTCTCTTCCACTGGCATCACATCGGAAAAACCAACCTCACGAACGGTAGCTGAATCATTGGGTTGACAGAAAATGGGTAGATCCTTTGCCAACAGCGCCTTTGCAGGGTCGTCCCAGTGATCGGCATGCATATGGGTCACAAATACAGCAGTTAGGGCATCCAGCGCATCTTNNCCATAGGGTTTCTTCTGGGATTGGCTGAATTGCTCACTGGATCCCAGGCTTCTGCCTCGCTCAGCATTGGATCGACCAAATAGTATCCAGCCCCCAAATTCACAAGCAAAGTGGCATGGCGCAGCAATTGAACTTTCATTTTCCATTCTCCCCATTTCCTGGGCGCTAACCGCCCAGCGTGCCGATGACAAGGTATTGTAAAGGCCCTCTGAGTCATTGAAATGTGCTGAATCAAAAAAGGCGCCCACTCTGGCGCCGCTTTGTCTTCTTTGGTCCGATGGGGGATCGCTACAGGGCGACCTGTTCCGATAACACCAGGATCAGCAGACTCAGCAAGATGCGTGCCTCTTCTGCTTGATCGATTTCTGCGTGCTTTATGATTTTGAACCGATTTTCAAACAGCTTGGGTTGCTTTTCGATTCGAACCAGTGTCTCTGCATCTTCAGCACGCACCAGGTACACCAGGCGCGGGATTACCGCAGCGACGACTGGAATCTCTCCGGCGATTGCATCCATGAATTTCGTCAGCGAATTCTCTTCGTGGATGACGAGGTTTGGCGGACCACCATTCATGATCTCAAATCGAGTACGCCAAAGCGATCGCTCACCGTCGCGCCGAACGGATCCCAGCAGCTGTCCGTCTTGATCCGTGAAATGATACTGTGCTGAGAAATCCAGGATCCAATCCGGGCTGATGGTATAGCGCAACGCACTTCGTTCAGCGTCAGCGTAGACCAAAACCTCGGATCCATTTTCAGAGGGAACGTGGTTCAGCATGAAGACTAAATTTCCTGCGGCATCTTGAACCGATATCTGGGGAAGCAGCTGAGTGATTCTGTAACGTAGCTCGAGCGGATACTGCATTCAAACCTCCACAACAACTGCATTGTTTCACCCGCCAGCATTGCCGCTCAATAGCTAACTTTTCCCCCCGTGACTCGATTATGATTGTCGGGTTTGCGCGACTGAAAAAACAGACTGAATCATGTCTTTGCGAAATGGATTCCTATACTCACTAACATCTCTGATCTGGGGCTCAACCTGGTTGGCGATTACTTTCCAGCTTGGTGCGGTCGATCCTGAGATTTCAATCGTCTACCGCTTTGCGCTCGCTTCGGGGATTCTGATTGTTTACTGCCTTCTCCGTCGGCTGCCAATGCGTTTCACCTTGAAGGAACACGGCTTTCTCATCTTGCAAGGACTGACGCTGTTTTCAATCAATTACATCCTTGTGTACATCGCGGAACTCTATCTCGCCAGCGGCTACGTTGCGATCTTGTTCTCGCTGATCATTGTGCTAAACGTTCTCTTTGGCGCGCTGATCCTACGTGACCCGATCCGACCACGGGTTCTGATCGGAGGAGCAGTCGGGATCTTTGGTCTGATTCTCGTGTTTGTGCCTTCATTGGGGAGACTGGAACTATCCAGCGGTCAGAGCCTTGGATTGGTGCTCGCCCTGGCAAGCACAATTGTCGCCTCGCTCGGAAACATTGTTTCAGCCAGGAACCAGCGAAACGGTATTCCTGTCGTTCAGGCCAATGCATACGGTATGGGTTATGGTGCCTTGATCACGGTGGGAGTAGCACTCTTTAGGGGCTCGCAGATCAGTTTTGATGCCAGTCCTGAATACGTGCTCTCACTTCTTTATCTGGCGATTTTCGGAACGGTAATTGCCTTCGGCAGCTACTTAACGCTGCTCGGGAGTATCGGACCCGATCGCGCCGGCTACATTGCGGTGATCTTCCCCATCGTTGCGCTTATCTTCTCGACGTTGTTTGAAGGGTTGACATGGCAGCTTTTCGCCCTGGTGGGAGTCGGACTGGTCATACTAGGCAATGTCATTGCTCTAACCCGATCGCGGCGCGTTCCTCAGGAAGAGGCTGCGTCCTCCGCCTGAATCTCAATTCCATGATCAACTTGACTCTCCATCAACCTCGTTTTTGAGCATCTGAAGCTGCTGCTCGATTTCAGGCATGAGAGCTTCGTCGATAGAGCTCCGCCCTCCTGAGGCAGATTCCAACAACCCTTCCGTCACAAGCCGGTCAATCGCGTAAGCTCTCGCCTGCATACGTGAAGCTCGAGCTTCGGTCATGTCAAGCGATTTTCCAAGATCGGACAACTCATCAGAAAGGCCCGAGAGCGCTTCCTGAATCTGGACCTGAGCCTCGACCGCGTTGTAGCGAGCAGCAATCACCTCCTGTCGAGCATAGAAAGCTTCGATCCGGCTCGAAAGGCGGCTCTCGACCAGGGCAAGCCGCCGCTCTTCGAGACCGACTTCTTCCAGTTGGGCTTTGATGTTCTCAATCTCGACCTCGATAACCGCCCTTCGTTCCAGGGCATTTCTGGCCAGATCCATGCGCCCGTCCTTAACGGAGTTCCGTGCTTGATGCCGAAAGACAGGAAGCTTCTTCTCTAGGGCATTTGCCATTTCGCGCAGGCGGGCTTCCGTTTGTTGAACTTCAGCTAGCGCGTTGGTGACACGCGCCAGCATGTCTCGTTGCCGCTCGTAGGAATAGGCATAGGTCTGGCGGGGATCTTCTGCGGGTCGCAGGAGATCCCGAAGCCAGACCTGAAGTGTTCGGACCAGGGATGCCAAGATCTTAATCTCCTGCAGATGGCACTTGAGCTGCCCTGCGCCGCTGACGCTGNNNACGTTCCCAGGCCACCCATTGCAGCGAAGGTGATGAGCCGCGTGATCAGGAGTTCGATGTCTTGAACTTCCAGCAAAAAAGCGGGATCTGATACGACGACCGCGCCCACGTACATGGAGAGCGCCAGGGTTGTGTATGCGGCGGTTAGCCCCGGTGAAAACACAAAGGCAAACGCAGCCAGGACTGGGTAGAAGAAGATGAAAAATGGGCTCTCCAAACCGGTTTGTCCTCGCCATGCCAGCACAATGAGGGTGATGATTCCCAGGTCGAAGAGGCTGACCAGGGCAGTTAGCGTTCGGTTGATTGGTTTCTCCATCAAATAGCGGCCATGGACAAAGAAGTTCACCGCCATGAGTGCCACTATAAGAAGGCTCGCTATCGTGAGCTCGCTGATTGTGCTAGCTGCCCAAAGAGCCAGTATCGCTCCAGTCAGGATTACAAACCAGCGTGCCCAGATGATCACTACCTGTCCGAAGAATATATCTTCGGCTGCTTCTTGTTGAGGAGTTCGCAGTTCTTTCATTTCAGTCTCCTTATCCAGTTAGTCGCCAGCGGCCTTGGCTGCGCGTAGCTGTGCAATCAGTCGCTTGCGAGCCTCTACGGCCGCACCGCGTCTGCTGCGCTCGATGCGCCAGTAAATTTGCCCGCATACCGCGACCGCGCTCATCATGATGAGTCTGGCGATAAGTACTTGAAAGTCGATGGCTCCAAACAGTGCGGAACCAAGCGATACAGCTGCGTACATGCTCACGGCACCGCCTGCAAAGAGCAGAGTGGCGGCCGGTGAAAATGCGACGGAAAGTGCGAGGAGCGCCGGGAAATAGAAGACGTAAACATTCGATTCAAACCCGTTCCCGATGATCACCATCACGCTGATCACCGCCAGGTCGGCTGCGCTGGCGAGGTAGACCACGCCGCTGCTTGCGGGCTTCTTCATGAGCAGTTGAGCCTGCAAGTAGAAGTTGGCCACTGCGAGGAGCAGGATAAACAGGACCTGTGCTCTGAGCTCTCCCATTGGGCCTGGATTCCAGAGCGCCAGGAAGAGGGCCGAAACCACCAGGATCCAGCGAGCCGTCACTATTACTNNTGACTGGCCGTACGTCAGATCATCCGAATCTTGTGCAAAAAAAGTCGATTTGTCTTTCATTTTCTGTCTCTCCTATTCTGTTCCATTGGGCGGTGGAAGCTGTCCAATTTCCCGCTTCAATTCATCCAGCTCGCTTTCCACTGCTTGACCCTGGGTGAGCTGGCGCAATTCCTTTCCGACCGGGTCACCTGTGTCGAGCGGCAGTCCGCCAAGGGAGCCCGCATTGATGAGAGCATCAAGAGCTCCGGCACGGGCGGTCATACGGCGCGTTTTTTCTTCGGCCCGCCCCAGCGCACGACTGAGATCGGCCAGATCTCCAGAAATCCCAGTAAGGGCTTCGTTAACTCTGACTTGAGCTTCGGCGGCGGTGTATCGAGCGGAAGCGGCTTCTTTGCGAGTGAGGAACTCGTCCATTCGAGACGATAGCTGACGTTCGGCAAGTGCCAGCCGCTCCTCCTCGGCTTCCGTCCCGGCAAGTTGCTCCTGGAGCGATTCGATCTCAGCCAGCGCGGTCTGCTTGCGCTGAAGTGAGAGTCGCGCCAGATCTTCCCGCCCTGCGGCAAGCGCATGTTGAGCCTGGGCTTCAGTCTTCGGCACGCGAGCTCGGAGACGATCCACCTGCTGCTCGAGCTGGCGCTTGGATGTTGCGACTTCCACCAGCCCCTGCCTTACTTGGCGCAGAATGACATGCTGCTGCTCGTAGGCGAAGTCGAAGACCTCCCTTGGATCCTCCAACCGATCCAGGGAGGCATTGGTCTTGATCTTGAAGAACATGCGGATTCGTGACCATAAACTCATGGGTTGCTCCTTTCGAGTTCGTTTTCTGGCCACGAATCTAGATAACCAGCGTTATTCGGCTGTCTGTCGCTGCGTCTCTATGTTGGCAATCTCAAGAACAATGAGGGGGAGTAGTCCTCTCCAGCTTGGGGAAAGGTTACCGGTAGTTGATGTTATGCCTGCTCTACGGTTGGGATCCAGCCGAACAGATAGGGCGGTCGACCAAGGCTCGTAGAGCCTAGTCGTCTGAAAGCTGTTTTGTGAATTCGGCGGTGTCGAAGTAGACCTTCTCACCTGCGAATCTGGCGGCCTCGGCATTCCAGGGGAAGTGGATAACGATGGGTACCGAAACCTTCTTTCGTGTCGGAGCCAAGCCAGCCCATTCACCGCGATGGGTACCTATCAGCTGGGTGACTTCAATTACCCCTTGTGGGCCAATCACAATGTCCTGAAGGTCAAACCTGACATTGGGGAAGGCAGTCAGAAATGTCGTGTAAAACTCCCGCGCCCCTTCATGCCCTTCCCACTTCTGGCCAGTAGGGATGATTTCGTAAACACAGTCCTCAGCGAGCGTCGCGATCAGGCCATCCAGATCTCGATTATCTTCCGCCTTCGAGTGCTTTATCCACAACTTTTTCACGGCATCGTACAGCTCGGGGGTGACTTTCTGCGCAAGCTGTGCACGAGCTCCTGGACTTTCGTAGGGCATTAATGGCTCCTTTCGGTGTTCTCTTGGGTGAATTCATCCACCAGCGAGAGGGCGCGATCGAGGCTTGCCAGACCTTCCGCAATTTGCTCCTCGGTAACGATAAGCGGTGGCGCGCAAAAGAGGTAATTCCAACGCATTATCGTGGACAAGCCATGCTCGCGAAGCGACTTTCCCAGCTGGATCATCGGTTCGGAAAGGGATTTATTGAATGGGCTCATTGGCTCGCGCGTCTGCCGGTCAGCAACAAGCTCGATGACCTGCAGCAATCCGGTTCCCCGGACATCGCCCACTGAAGGATGACTTTCTGCAAGCTCGACCAGCCCTGCTCTCAGAATCTTTCCCATTTCGGAAGAACGTTCGATCAGATTCTCCTCCCGATAGACCTCTAGTGCGGCAAGCGCAGCTGCGCAGCCGACAGGGTGCGATGAATTGGTCAGACCAACAGCCAGCGGCTCATTCTCAAAGTGCTCCGCGACCTGAGCAGTGGCAACCGTCGCACCGAGAGAGAGGAACGTATCCACCGGTCAGTCCCTTGGCCAGAACCACGATGTCCGGCTCCACATTGGGATAATGGCTGATACCAAACCATCTACCGGTTCTGCCAAAGCCACTCAGGACTTCGTCGATGATCAGCAGTATCCCGTATCGGTCGCAGATCGATTGAATTCCGGACCAATATTCCTCCCCACCCTGGATCACGCCACTAGTCCCACTGTAGCCTTCAAGCAAGATTGCCGCGATGTTGTCTTCGCCTTCATACCGAATCGTTTCTTCAACCTGGTCTATCAGCGCGTACTCACCCTCTTCTCTGGTGCGATTCCGATACAGTGGGCTCCGGTATTCATAGGGATCGTGCACACGAACGATCCAGGGAACTCCGGGTTCATTCGGGAGACGACGTGGATCTCCACCGGCGCTTGCAGCGCCAAATGTCGCACCGTGATATGCGCGGTAACGTGAAACCACCTTTTGACGACCTGTGACCAGTCGGGCCATTTTGAGCGCAGCTTCGACAGCGTCGGCTCCGCCGAGGGTAAAGAAGGACTTTTGCATGTTTCCAGGAACCAGGTCCGCTAGCTGCTCAGCGAGTTTTGCACGGGGATGTGTTGCGATCCCAGGATAGGCATAGGCTAAGTCTTGCACCTGTTGCTGGATAGCCTGAATCACCTGCGGGTTTCCATGTCCGATGTTGACGTTGAACAACTGTGATGACCAATCAAGATAGCGCTTGCCGTCGGCGTCCCAAAAATAAACCCCCTCTGCTTTTGACATACTGAGGGGGTTCCAATCACTCTGAGGGATCCAGCTGGCAAAGCTGAACTCACGTGTTTTGCGAACTAATTCATCGTGATCCATTTGTTAATTCGGTTGAGGTTCACCGCTCTTCAATCGAGCGGCATAGTGTTTTCGAAACTTCTGCATCTTTGGTGAGATCACTGCCATACAGTACCCCGCAGTTGGGTTCTTCTCATAGTAATCCTGGTGGTACTCCTCCGCCTCATAGAAAAACTCGAAAGGCTGCACTTCTGTCACGATTGGATTGTCAAAGACTTGCTCAGCATCGATGCGTTCGATCAGTGATCTCGCCACCTTTTCCTGATCTCCATCGTGAATTAGGACGATGGACCGGTATTGCGGGCCGACATCTGCACCTTGCCGATTGAGCGTTGTGGGGTCGTGGACGCTGAAAAACACGCGAAGAAGCTCTTCGAAGCTGATGATCGAGGCATCAAAGGTGATTTGAACCACCTCAGCATGTCCCGTGCTGCCTCGTCCTACCTCAGCGTACGTGGGATTTGGGGTCGTTCCCCCCGCATAGCCGACCACAACCTGCTCGACCCCCACCAGCTCTTCGAAAATCGGTTCAAGACACCAGAAGCAGCCTCCCCCAAGAGTAGCCAATTCGTTTCCATTTTTATTCATACAGATGCCCTCGCTTTCACTTTCACCAGCACACAATTCTGCTCCGCATACATTAGCAACTTCTTATCCGTGGGCATCTGAAGCGGGAGACTGCAAATATGCCCGTTCTGAGTCAGCCACGATCGATTAGGCGGATCTGGCAAGCCTGATTGGAAAAGGTTGAGGAGGATTTTAACCTAGGGTGCTTCTGGCGGCCGAAACCCCGGTAGAGGTTCGCACCGGTCCAACCATTCTTCCGGAATCTCCGTGCTCAGTGCAATAATCCCACCCACGATAGCGCATGTCGTATCACGATCCCCAAGGCCGGCAACTGTCGTCCACAGAGCCTGCTCGTAGTCGAATCCATGATGAGCCACGACCCAGAGGCAGAAGGGAACGGTATCAAAGGCTGCGATCTGAGAACCAGTCCCAAGGACCGAGGCTGCGCGGGCATGCTCTTCGGGTCCGATCTTTGTCGCCTCTTCAATCCCGGCTCGAGTAAGCCCCTCCGGTACGGATTCAAGCACAAGATCCAGATACTGCTTGCCGCTTAACGCCGGTTTCATCGGAGCTAAGGACGCGGCCACCGCAATCGCAATCGCCCCGGCCTTCCCTTCAGGATGGGCATGGGTCACTTCTGCTGACGCTTCTGCCTGCTCGGCTGCCTGCGCTGGATCCCCCCAGAAATATCCCCCGATCGGTGCCGCGCGCATGGCGGCGCCATTCCCATAAGAGCCGCCGTTGAAAAGCGCGAGAGATTCCATGCGCCATTCGGCACCATCCGCATAGCCAGAAAGCAACTTCATGGCGCCTGCCCCGTAGCCGCGCCAGGGTTGCTCTTGATAGCGATCTGCAAAGCGCTTGGCCAAGGAATCCTGATTGATCTCCCCTCGATCCAGGAGCTCTTCAACGATTGAAAAGGCCATGTGGGTGTCGTCAGTCCACTGCCATGGCCCGCTGGGAAGTTTGCGGGTTTCGATTGCCTTCCAGGGTTCCGTAAAGAATTTCTGGCCGAATCCATCACCGATGCTCAATCCGGTCAGCGAAAGGATGGCGCGATCTCGGTCAGGCACCGCCCGCTCCTCTACGACCCAGCTTCCTGTGGCAGTTCGCACTGCTCATAGAACGCGCATGCCTCGATAAAGGTAGAGATCCCATTGGACTCCGAAAGGATATATGAGCGGTCCGGCTTCAACTCCAGATCAGCCTCAAAATATACATTGAATATCTGCCGAAAGGTATTGACCGGAGTCATCCCTGAATAAAACGTGCCTTCTGAGGCTTTTGGTGCGTAGATTGCGTTGAGGATAGGGACATTGAGCGCCATGGCAATCTCGGTCGGAGGGCTTGCAGTACTGTACACCTTACTCCCATGATCGGATTGCAGAACAATGATCAGCGGCTCCTGACTCCGGGTGATCAATTCATCAATCATGGAGAGTACCAGTGAATTCAAGTAATGCAATTGATCACGGTACAGCTCGATATTGGCCTCGTTCCCTCCCCTGGCGTCCAGCAGAGTATATGGATCAATGCCTGAGATCTCCTCCCCGTTCGGGCCAAACACAAAGGGAACGTGGGGGGAAATGATGTGTGCAAATACGAATTGGGGACCATCCCGCTCGGCAACGTCAGGAAGCTCTGAGGTGCTGTAAACAATACGCTCCCGATGAGCTGAGAAAAGCTTGTTGTGCGGGGAAGCCTCTTCACCCAGCAGCCGAAAAAACTCTCCGCCAAAAGTCGTGTCAAGCAACATCAACTCAAGCCCAATTTCAACCAGCCCCGGATCATTGATCGTTGGTGAACTGAAGAATTGATCTCCGTCCGTAATCTGGGTGGAGCCATATCCGCTGTCAAAGACGATGAACTCGTACCCTGCTGTGTCGAGAATCTTTCGAAGTACATTCTCATGGATAAGCCCAGCTGAAATGGAGCGGATTGCATTTTCATGGTCGGGGACCCCGTTGCTGCGCAAGAACTTCGGCAGTTCCGTAAGGTGCTGCATGTTAAGGGATGAGGCAATAGAGATGTCGCTATGGGTGTAGTTCGTGTTCGCCATGGGATCAATGCGGAAACCGCGCGCGCGAAGCGCATCGAGAAACTCTGAGTTTTCGTACCCATAAATAGATTCAAGAACATCGCCCCGTGCATATGCATCCAGAACGATGTAGTAAATGTCTGGCGGCTCCGTCGGGACTACCAGCGAAACACTTTCCTCATTCGCCTCCAAGAAGGTGCTTACCAGAGAGGATGTATTTTCTGAAGATCTGGCATAGGAAAGTGTCAGATACAGCGGAAGAACGTTGAGTGCTACGCCGACTACGGTTAGCGCACCAGAGAGTCGAGACACGTCTTGGGATCTCCGGATGACCCAATACACCCAGGCACACATCAATCCCACCCATGCTACGAGAATCAGCGGAGAAGAGTTTGAATCACCAATTAGGATTGCGATTTGGTTTTGAACGTGGCCGTAAGAGAAGAAGAGAAGGACAGCGCCAGATGCGCAGAGACCAGCTTTCAAGCTGTTGCGAGTAAGCAACCAGAAAACAAGAAAAACTGCTCCAGCGAATGCGAGGGAGAGCGCCCAAGTCTGTATGCCTTGACCGCCGGTTTCCGTTAGATTGTTCGCAATCAACGAAAGGCTGGCAAAGGAGGCAAAAAAGAATGGGTGCAGTGCAATGAGTCGCTTCACCGCTGCCCATATTACCGATGCTGGCTGAAACCCGAAAGTGGGCGTTTTGGACTGTTATCTGCTTACTTGGGGGGCAAACTCAAGGCATACACAACCCCTCGGTGAACCCATTGCTCCAGGCCCGCCTCGGTAGCAATTCCTGGATCTCCAACCATCACCCAG